>Ga0138256_10001392_pt1 | contig 26103 bp, 24 predicted proteins | sample KNB2016incub_MG_FD_105486 | JGI IMG/M metagenome (GOLD analysis project Ga0138256, IMG submission 105486) | Active sludge microbial communities from wastewater in Klosterneuburg, Austria - KNB2014incub_MG | ecosystem: Engineered > WWTP > Activated sludge > Unclassified | place: Austria...
GTGCCTGAGTTGTACACCGCGCTGGAAACCCGCACGGTCGATGGGCAGGGAACACCATCCGCCGTGATTGCCGCGCTCAAGCTCAATGAGGTGCAGAAGTACCTGTCACTCACCAAGCATTCCTACGGCGCTTTTGTTCCGCTGGTGTCCAAGAAGTTCTGGGATACCCTGCCCGCCGCCGACCAGGCCATCTTGCGTGACGCGGCTGTAGAAACCCGCGCCTTCCAGCGCGGTGTTGCCCGCGACCAAGCCAAGTCGGCAGAGACCGCCATGGCAGCCAAGGGTCTGTTGATCAACGACATCACACCAGCCGAGCGCCAGCGCATGCGCGCACAGGTCAAGCCGGTGTGGGACATGTTTACCAAGGATGTTGGCGCTGATTTGGTGACTGAAGTCACCAACCAACTCGCCAAGTAAGCCCAGCAACAACCCGCACGACAACAGGAGGCCTGCAGTGATGGCATTGAACGAAACACACAGCGCCCAGCTCACCAGTTGGGTGGCCTCCGCCAACACGGCCCAGACCGATTTCCCCATTCAGAACCTGCCGTTTGGCGTGTTCCGCCACACTGGCAGCAAGCAGGCGTTTCGGGTGGGGGTGGCCATTGGCGACGACATCCTTGACCTGACGGCTGCCCGCGCTACGAGCGTGTTCAATGGTGAGGCCCTGGCGGGTGTGCATGCCTGCTGCGCACCGAGCCTCAACACCTTCATGGACTTGGGCCCCAAGGCCTGGTCTGCGCTGCGGTTGGCCCTGTCACGCGCCCTGCGGACGGGTTCGCCAGACCAAGCCGTGCTGAGCACCTGCTTATTGCCACAAGCCCAAGCCGAATTTGACGTGCCTGCCCGCATTGGCGACTACACCGATTTCTATACCTCGGTGCACCACGCCACCAATGTCGGCAAACTGATGCGCCCAGACAACCCGCTGCTCCCCAACTACAAATGGGTTCCTATTGGGTACCACGGCCGTTCCAGCAGCATTGGCATTTCGGGTCAGGGCGTTCGCCGCCCCTTGAGCCAGGTGATGCGCCCCGGTGCCACCGCCCCAGTACTGGCGCCCAGTGCACGCTTGGACTATGAGCTGGAAGTGGGCATTTTCTTGGGTGCTGGCAACGCCCAAGGTGAGCCCATTGCCATGGAACAGGCAGAGGAGCATGTGTTTGGCCTGTGCCTGTTCAACGACTGGTCTGCGCGCGATGTGCAGGGTTGGGAATACCAGCCACTGGGGCCGTTTTTGTCCAAAAACTTTGCCAGCACGGTGTCACCGTGGGTGGTGACCCTGGAGGCACTGGCACCATTTCGCCAGCCCTGGACCCGCCCGGAGGACGACCCACAGCCCCTGCCCTATCTGGACAGCAACGAACTGCGCCAACAGGGCGCCATTGGCATTGAGCTGGAGGCGTATCTACAAAGCGCGGCCATGCGGCACAAGGGCCTGCCAGAGCATCGCCTCTCACACAGTAACTTTCGCGATGCCTACTGGTCGGTCTCGCAAATGGTGGCGCACCACACAGTCGGTGGCTGCAACCTGCAAAGCGGCGACCTGTTGGGCAGCGGCACGCAGTCTGGCCCCGCACCGGAGGAAGCGGGTTCGCTGATTGAACTGTCCCTGGGCGGCAAACAGCCCCTGACGCTGCCCACAGGTGAAATTCGCACTTTTTTGGAAGATGGCGACACGGTGGTCTTCCGCGGTACCTGCACCGCGCCGGGCGCCGCACGCATTGGCTTTGGTGAGGTTCGTGGCACGGTGCTGCCGGCCCGCGTTAGTGAGTAATGGATAACCATCGCATGCTGCAGCTTTACACCTACTTTCGCAGTTCGGCCTCGTACCGGGTGCGCATTGCGTTGCACCTCAAGGGGCTACCGTTTGAATCGGTGCCAGTGCACCTGCTCAAAGACGGTGGCGCCCAACATGCACCAGCCTATCAACACATCAACCCGGCCAAACTGGTGCCGGCACTGATAGACGACGGCCATGCGGTGACCCAGTCACTGGCCATCATGGAATACCTCGACGAAACCCACCCTGACCAGCCCCTAATGCCGCGCGACGCATTGGGCCGGGCACGGGTGCGGGCACTGGCGCAAGCCATAGCCTGCGAGATCCACCCACTCAACAATCTGCGGGTGCTGCAATACCTGGAACACGATTTAAAGCTGGATGAGGCCACCCGCGCCACCTGGTATCGCCACTGGATCACGCTAGGGTTTACCGCAATCGAGGCGATTTTGGCCAAAAACAGCGCCACCGGGGTGTTCTGCCACGGCGACACACCGGGCCTGGCCGACTGCTGCCTGATTCCGCAGATTGCCAACTCGCGCCGTTTCCAGACTCCACTGGAAGCATTCCCCACCATTCTCCGCATAGAAGAAGCTTGCCTGGCGCTGCCGGCGTTTCAAAATGCGGCGCCGCAGGTGCAGCCGGACGCGGAGTAGAGCGCCAACCGAGCTATCGGATCACGGGCCAAGTTGGATCTGAGCCGCCAACCTCACTCCACGTGGCGCCACATAGTCCGCCACGACCCACGCCCGGCTGGGGTGCGTAGCGGCTTCTTTCAGCAACTCCAGCAACAGTTCAATGGACGTTTTGTCCAACGCGGCAAACGGTTCGTCCAACAACGTGACTGCTGCACTGCTGGCCAGAGCACCCGCAAGATAGACCTTACGCTTGGTGCCAGTGGACAGCATGTACAAGGCCTTGCCCACATGCGGCCCTAGCGCCAGGCCATCTATCAGTTCTGCCAGCAGCGCAGCATCCCATGCGGGGTATTGGGATTGCAGCGTGCTCCAGAAAGTGTTGGGAGTGATCGCATCAAAGGCCTGGGTGCGTGGGTCCACCCAGGCGACCTGGCTTTGGTAGGCAGCGGATTGCGCTGCCAAGGTGCTTCCATCGGTCAGGCTCAAACTGCCTGTTTGGGGCACCAGATCACCTGCCAGCAACCGCAACAGCGTAGTCTTGCCGGTGCTTTCGTCACCGCCAATCCAAGTCACGCCGGGCGCAATGTCCAGTGACCAATCGGTAAATAAAGCATTCTGTTTGGGATAGGCAAAGCCCAACCCTCTAACCTGCAGCACGGCGCTCAGGCAGCTGCCGCTGGCTTGCGCGGCAGCATACGGCGCACGGCGCGCGGCTCCATGCCGTACATGTCAGCAAACTCTTCCACCGATTTGCCACTGGCCTCAAACGCACGCAGCAGGGCTTCGGTCTTGGCATCGCGGGCTTGAGACTCCAGCATGGCCTCGTCCAACACCGCGTTGGCAGCTTCATCCCGGCCGCGCACCAGGTCCGCATAGGCCAGCGGAGACAGGCCCGAGGCTTCCTGCGCCTGCACAATGCGCCCAAGCAGCTTGGGCCGCAGGTCTTCTTTGCTGCGTGTCTGGCGACGCCGAAATACTTCCAGCAGTGCATGTTGCACATGCTCGGGCGCCATGGGCTCCACGGGCTGGCCTTGCAGGTCGTGGCGCTGCTGGCCAGAGGCCACCACCGTTAGATAGCGGGTAGAGCGGGTGTGAAAGGCCAGTGCGGCTTTCAGACCAGCCTGATCCAGCGTATCGGGATGAGCCTCCATCAGGTCCTGAAAAATACCGCGTTTGAGCGGCAAAAATTCAGCACCAAAATGTTGAGGATAAAGGGTTGCCAATTTTTCCAAAACAGGAAAGACATCCGGTTTAGTGGGCCGTTGGGCTTTAGCAGAAGTCGGTGTTTCCGGCGTGGCAGAGCTGGCATCGGACACGGAAATTTCTATAGTTTCTTCTACAGTTTCGGCAATAGGGGTCACGGAGTCGGTCATGAAATATCAAAAATAGGCGGACGAAAAGCCCTCCATCATGCCAGCGATTGGGTTGTCGCTCCCAACCAGGTCAATGTGCCTTGACCGTACGGACCCCCACACCCAAGGCTGCTCCCACGCTCAGCAACAGCACCAATGCGGCGCCCAACAAGGTGGCTCCGTACCAGCCACGGTCCATGAACATTCCAAAAATGATAGGGGAAATTGCAAAACCAGTGTCCAGACCCGAGTAAACCAGCCCATAAACACGCCCGGTAGCGCCCTTGGGCGTGGCCTTCTTGATCATCATGTCGCGTGACGGCCCGCCTATGCCAACGGCAAAACCTGTGGCAGCCAATATCACCATGGTGGCCTGCGCATTCAGCAAGCCCGTGCCGCACAAAGCCAGCAGGACAGCGCCAACTGCCATGGCAATGGCCACGACGCGGTCACTGTTAATGGTACGGGCCGCGATAAAACCCCCCACAAACATACCCGTGGCGCCGCACAGCATATAGGCTGTAATGGTGTAGGTGGCCGCCTCGAAGCTGATGCCGTGCATGGCCTTGAGGATGGATACGGCAAAACTCTGCACCACCGCCAATGTCATGGTGGAGAGCAAAAAGAAACCAAAGCACCACCACACCACAGGCAACTTCATGAAGGCCAGGTCGTGCTCGGCCTTGCCGTTGGCATGGGCCTGTGGGTCGTATCGAACCACGTGGGTACTGAGTTTGTCCCGCTGCAACACCAGCACGACCAGTATCAAGGCATACATCAACGCGGCGGCCACATAGGCATTACGCCACCCAATGCTCGCGCCCAATCCTGCAAAAAACACCGGCGCTGCCGCCCAACCCAGGTTACCCGTAAGCCCATGGGCACTGAAGGCATAGCCCAGGCGCTGCGCCGATACCCGCTGGTTAAGAATGGTGAAGTCCACCGGGTGGAAGGTTGCGTTGCCGAGCCCAGCCAGAGCCGCCACCAAAATCAGCCCTACATACCCGGTGACCAACGAGGCCCCTATGCAGGCAGCAATAAAAATGCCCATGGCCACAAACAACAAAGGCCGGGCGCCGAGCCGGTCCACCACAAAGCCCGCACAAGCCTGGCCCACACCGGAAACCACGAAGAAGGTGGTCATCAAAAGTCCCAACTCCGAAAAGTTCAGACCAAATTCCTTCATAAAAACAGGAAACAGCAACGGCAACAACAAGTGGGCAAAGTGGGAGCTGGCGTGGGCCAACCCTACCAATCCAATCACCGTGGCATCCTGTTGCAGCGGGACGGATGCGGCGGTGGAGTCGAGAGTGGTAGCAGTCATGAGGGCAATGGTAAAAGCCAAGCTCAAAAGCCGGAATATGACAAAAAGACAATAATCGTCGAAATTCCGCCAACTCAGTTGCACACCAGTGCCACTTCCTCCCAGCATGTCAACCAGCAAACGCAAAGTCCAGCTCACCACCGTGGGGTTTGACAACTCAGCCAACCGCGCTCCCACACCGCAGCGCCCGGTACGCAGCCGTGCCCGTTCGCTGGCAATGGACGCCCACATCGCCCCACACCAGCACCCCTGGTCACAGTTCACCTTTTGCGCCAGTGGCCTGATGCAAGTGACAGTGACTCAAGAGGAGCGCCAGACCACCTACATCGTGCCGTCCACCCGTGCAGTGTGGATTCCACCCCAGGTGCAGCACCATGTGGTGGTGCTGGAAACGGCGGAATTGCGTACTGTGGATTTGGACCCTTGCGTGACCCCAAAGGATTGGACCGATTGCAAGGTGCTGGTGGTCAGCAAATTGTTGCGCGAGCTGGTGCACGCGCTGGAAGACTCGGGCCCCGGCGCCCGCGACGACGCCATCATGGCACTGTCCGCCGACGAAATGGCCCGCGCCACCACACAAGCGCTGGGCGTACCCATGCCCCACCCCGAGCATGGCGACAAGCGCCTGCGCGCGCTATGCGAGGCCGTGTTGCGCAACCCGGCTGACAAGACCCATTTGCGCGACTGGGTGACCCCTATCGGCGCCAGCGAACGCACGGTGGCGCGATTGTTTCGGGACGAACTGGGTACCAATTTCCAACAATGGCGCCAACAAGCCATCTTGGCACACGCCCTGCCCCTGCTCGCGCGCGGCATGCCGATCAGCCAGGTTGCTGCCGCCAGCGGCTACGCAAGCGACAGTGCCTTTTCTGCCATGTTCAAGTTGGCTATGGGCAAAGCTCCGCGAACTTTTTCGAATAAATCGCATAACACCGCGTTGCGCAGCCAATGATTGACGTGGCTCAATGATCCATGCGTTCGACCATTGGTACTTATAAGCATCATGCATAATGTTATGCTGCGGCGCCGCATTGCCCGCATTTTCACCAAGAAAGTCCTCTGAATATGATGTACGAGTCCCTCGGCAGCTTCCTGGAACAGGTAGCGCAACGCAACCCCGGTCAGCCTGAGTTTCTTCAAGCGGTCACCGAAGTGATGGAAAGCCTGTGGCCGTTCATTGAAAAACACCCCAAGTACGCCGAACACAGCCTGCTGGAGCGTCTGGTGGAGCCCGAGCGCGTCATCATGTTCCGCGTGTCGTGGACCGACGACCACGGTACTGTGCGGGTCAACCGGGGCTACCGCATTCAACATAGCATGGCCATTGGCCCCTACAAAGGCGGCCTGCGCTTTCACCCATCCGTCAACCTCTCGGTTCTCAAGTTCCTGGCGTTCGAGCAGACCTTCAAGAACGCGCTGACCACCCTGCCCATGGGCGGCGGCAAAGGCGGCTCTGACTTCGACCCCAAAGGCAAGAGCCCCGGCGAAGTCATGCGCTTCTGCCAGGCCTTTGCCAGTGAACTGTTCCGCCACATCGGTGCGGACACCGACGTCCCGGCCGGTGACATTGGCGTGGGCGGACGGGAGGTGGGCTTTATTGCAGGCATGTACAAGAAGCTCAGCAACCGTGCCGACTGCGTATTCACGGGTAAAGGTCTGTCATTCGGCGGCTCGCTGATCCGCCCCGAGGCCACAGGCTACGGTACGGTCTACTTCGCTGCCGAAATGCTCAAAACCCGTCGCAAGACGTTCGAGAACTTGCGCGTATCGGTTTCCGGCTCAGGCAACGTCGCTCAATATGCCGTCGAAAAAGCCATGGCACTGGGCGCCAAGGTGGTCACGGTGTCTGATTCCAGTGGGACCATCGTCGATGAAGACGGTTTCACCACCGAAAAGCTCATTACGTTGATGGACGTAAAGAACCACCTCTACGGCCGCCTCAGCGATTACGCGCAGCGCACGGGGGTACCGTTCCAGGCAGGCAAGACTCCTTGGCATGTGCCAGTGGATATCGCCCTGCCCTGTGCCACGCAGAATGAATTGAATGTAAATGACGCCGCTACCCTCATCAAGAATGGAGTGCTGTGCGTGGCCGAAGGCGCGAACATGCCGTCGACCATCGAAGCAGCCAAGGCATTTGAAGCCGCCGGCGTACTGTACGCACCGGGCAAAGCCAGCAATGCAGGTGGTGTGGCCACGTCGGGTCTGGAGATGAGCCAAAACGCGATGCGCCTGAACTGGACCGCCGAAGAGGTGGACAACCGCTTGCTGATCATCATGCAAGGCATCCACGCCGCCTGCCTGAAGCACGGCACCCGCGCGGATGGCACGGTCAGCTACATCGACGGCGCCAACGTAGCCGGCTTCGTCAAGGTAGCTGATGCCATGCTGGCGCAGGGAGTTATCTAACGGAATTGGCCGCTAGCCCTCGTCAACGTTACGTAAATAGCTATTGAATTTATAGCGTTTTACTGAAACACCAGCTCAACGCTGTCGGTTCGTCGCACAGTCTGTCGATTCGTCATAGGCAGACTGACAGTGCGTTTGAGACGCCCTAAACTCGGCGCCATGAACACACTGAACACTTACACGTTGCGGCAGTCATGGCGTTCCTGGTGGGGCAGCGACCCCCATCCCGTGGGGCCGCAATGGTTGTCTGTGGTCTGGACCTTTCTTTTCTCGGGCGCCTGCGCGGTCGCTTTCACCGTCATGGGTTTTGCAATGGCTGCACAGGACGATGGTGCCTGGCGCAACTGGGCCAGCTGGTGGCAAGGGTACAAGATTAACCTCATCATCGCCCTGTTTATCGGTTTCACCATTCGCGGGCTGTTTGTGTTGGGCCACCACTGGCTGGGTACCGAAGGCATACGCAAGCTCAGTGGCTGGAGACGCTTGGCATACTTCATTGGCATTCCCAATTTGGGGTTGGCCATAGGCTGGCCTTTGGGTGCTGCGGTGATGGGCTATGAAACCAATTCCTCGCGTCTACTTGATAGCTCCAACGCTTTGGCAGGGAGCCTGTCGCAGGCTTTGTTGTTAGCGTTCCTGATCAGCCTGGTGTTCTATTGGATATTCAGGGTTGGTGCGCGCCGACTTCAAGCCGAAAAACGTGCTGCTGAAACGCAACTGCGTTTATTGCAAGGGCAGATCGAACCACATTTCCTGTTCAACACCTTGGCCAATGTGTCGTCGCTGATGGACGACGATGTGCCCCGCGCCAAGGTGATGCTGGAGTCCTTTACCGATTACCTGCGTGCCTCATTGGGCAACCTGCGGCGCCTGGACGCCACGCTGGGTGGCGAGCTGGACCTGGTTGGACACTATTTGGAGCTGATGAAGACCCGCATGGAAGACCGCCTACAGTATTCCGTGCACTACGACCCGCATCTGCGAGACGTGACCATGCCTCCTTTTCTGCTGCAGCCTTTGGTAGAAAACGCCTTGCACCACGGCCTGGAGCCCAAAGTAGAAGGTGGCAGCGTCCATATATCGGCCACGATCGATGCAAACACCCTGGTGTTAGAGGTACTGGACAATGGCATGGGGCCAGACAGTACCCGTCGTCGCCCAGGCTCTGGCATGGCGTTGGCCAATGTGCGGGAACGCCTACAGGCACAGTACGGTGACACGGCTTCCTTGACCTTGACTGACGCCAACCCCGGCATGCGTGCCACCATGCGATTGCCCTACCGCCCGCTCCATGCCGGATAGACCCCATGACCACTGTGCTGATTGCTGACGATGAACCCCACTTGGTGCGTGCCTTGCAGGCCCAGCTGGCCCAGTGGCCCGAACTGACCATCGTGGCCGTAGCCCGCAATGGCCTGGAAGCCGCCCAACGCATTGCCGAGCTCAAGCCCGATATAGCCTTTCTGGACATTCAGATGCCCGGCCTAACCGGCCTGGAAGTGGCCCAAGGCATTGAAGGGCACACGCGGGTGGTGTTTGTCACGGCTTTTGACGAATACGCTGTAGAGGCTTTTGATCAGGAGGCGGTGGACTATGTGCTCAAACCCGTGAAGCTGGACCGCCTACAGCGCACCATGGAACGGGTGCAGCGCGCGCTGGCCGCGCCGGCTGAGGCAGGTGTAGACATGGCCGACCCCAAACTACTGGCCGTACTAAAGAAGCTGCTGCCCAAAAATGCAATCGCGACAGAACCACTGCGCTGGATTCGCGCCAGCCGGGGCGACTACACCAGCCAAGTGGCGGTGCACGATATCTTGTTCTTTCACTCGGACGAAAAGTACACCTGTGTGCAAACCGCCCAAGCCGAGTACCTGATCCGTACCCCCATTGCCGAGCTGGCCGCACAACTGGACCCAACGCAGTACTGGCAGGTACACCGCTCCACCATCGTCAATCTGCATCATCTGGAAGGCACGCGCCGTGACGAAGCCAGCCGCCTGTTTGTGCGTATCAAAGGCCACGCCAACGAGCTGCCGGTAAGCCGCGCCTACGTGCACCTGTTCAAGGCGATGTAGGCGCAGTTTTATGCAAAGTAATTGGCTCTAGCCCTCGTCAAAATTACACATGCAGCTATTAGATCTATAGCGCTTTATTGAAGCACCAGCTCTACGCGACGGTCCTTGGCCCTGCTGGCTTCGTCACCGTTGACAACAATTCAGAAAAGTTCGCTGCTGTTCACATTTGCCAGGCATGTCAGCGCAGGGGCTTTACTGACGTACTCTGGCCACTGCACCCTTTGGTGCGGCATGTTCTGAAAGAGATACTGTTGGGGATCGGCCAGTGCCTTTCAGCACGGCACTAAACCTGTCACCATCAGCAAATAGCGCCTCTAGTAGTGCAGAGCGAGCACCTTCGGCGCTGGGTCGAAACGTGACGGTACTGGTGCAAGTGAAGACGTAGGCTGGCGGTGTCGTCATCGGAAGTCCTTGTACAACCATCTTCCCGCTCTCCATGCCCAAATGGCAATTGGGTGGAGTTGCCGAAAAATCAGCTGATTGACTTCCTGATAGCCGGATACTGGGCAACTCCGTAGTCTTACCTGTGTTCGCTGGGTCGTTGTCATAGACCTTGCGAAGGGTAATTTGTTTCTGCACTTCAGTGCGCACAACCGGGGTGCCAAATTCAGTCAACGGCAACTCCACTTTCACAGGGGTGTGCACTTTGGGTGTATTCACTTGAGCCGCAAGTGATGTATTGTTGGCTGGTGGCACCGCACTAACTTGGGGCATGATTTTTCCCCCACTGGGTGGCCGCAGCTGACTTTGTGATCCTCCCGGCAACTGCGCATGGGCGTGGCTGGCCAGCAGTCCAGTAACTACCAGCATGCTGGCTGCGAGCTTGGGGGTGAAGCGAAGTAAGTCCATAGTCGTCTCCTGGTTTTTGGTTATTGCAGCACCAGCTCCACGCGGCGGTTCTTGGCCCTGCCCGCCTCATCCCTATTGCTGGCTACGGGGGCCAGGCTGGCCACGCCATTGCCAGTGAGGCGGTTGTGGGCGATGCCGTAGCTGCTGGCCAGATCGCCCACCACGGCTTCAGCCCGGCGTTTACTAAGGTCCATGTTGGCAGGCAAAGTGCCCACGTTGTCGGTGTGACCCACGACATGCAGCTTGAGGCCCGTTTGTTGTTTCAGTAGTGCGCCAATTTGATCCAGCGACGCGCGGCTCTCGGGCTTGATGTCGGCCTTGTTGGTATCAAACAGAATGCCGTACACGGCAACTTTGCCGCTCGAATCCAGGCTCTTGCCCATTTCGCTGGCGGACAGCGTTTCCATGGCTTGTTCGCGCGCCTTGGCATCCACCTTGACTACCACAACGCTGGTGCGCTTTTGGTACTCGGGCTCATCGCAGTAGGCCGAGAGAATGCCTGGGCGCCAGGCTGCCACGGCAACGGTGGAACCAGTAGCGGGGTTATCCAGCAGCGCGTAGCGGAAGTCCCCAACATTGGCACCACCACTACAGGCTGCGGGGCTGTTGTCACCAATATTGCTCCAGTACGCACCAGACACCAGGGTGGATACAAAGTAGCCCCGGCTTATCCAGTCTGCGGCACCACAGGCTTCGCCCGCGCATTCAAATGTGGACTTGTAGCCCGCAGCCTTCAGGTCCTGCTGGTAGTTGCGCACCACTTCCAGTGCAGACTTGCCAGCCGGGGTCAAGTATTGCAGCATGGTGCGCTGGCCGGAGCGATCCAGACTGCGCGCGGCAACGGCTTGATCGTCCTTGGAAATGACCTTGCCCATGGGGAATTTCAATTCGTCATAGGCTGCGTCGTCGCGGTAGGTCAATATCGAGCCGGTGTAGCGTTTCAGGCCATCGGGGTCGGTCAGACCCTTTAAGTCTTTGGTTGGCATCGGGTTGGCGGCTTGGGCCAGTGCGCTGGCGCACAGCAGAAAAGCGCCGATCAAAAGTCGGGTGGAAGGAAGGAGCAAGCGGTGTTGAAAAGTCATGGTATTCACCTTAATAGAAGTTGGGGAGAAGGATAGTCAGGGCCTAAGGGAAGGCTTCGGCCATTGGGCAACTGCGACGGTGGCGCGCCCGGCACGGATTCACCACGCGGTTGGGGTGGACGCAAGGAGTATGGTTGTGACAGGTAGTGCAGTCGGGCAAACGGATCTTGCAGGAGATCATTGGGATAACCAGTGTATGGGTTTCTCTCAGGGTGGTCGTAGGGGCGGCAGGGTACAACGGCCCAAGGATTCCCACTGGTAGCCGGCCACGCACAAAGCCACGGTTCAAACAACTGGCTTGGCGGAGCTGTGAAAACGAGACGGTCATGGCCGGGTAGGCGGTAGGGTGCAGGGCCTTCGCGACTTAGGGGCTCTTGTAGCGCCTCATCGTCTGCCGCCTGTGCACACCAATGGTTCAGCACCGCCAGCAGGACCATGCACGGAATGCAGCGGCGCAGGTTGCTGCCCAGTAGCATGTTAGTCATCCACCCATTCACCGGCACGCTGCGCCAGCTCAAAAATTGCCTGCTCCATTACCGCCCGCACGGCGCGGTCCATGCCCTCCTTGTGGGCTGATTGAAAGTTGGCGTCCGGGTTCATGCCGTGCAGATCCTGGCCGCTGTTGGCGGCCATTGTGCCCAGCAGGCTGCCAATGCCGCTAACGCTACTTTGTGTGCTGGCCACCTCCTTGCGCACATTGATGGCGTCCAACACCTCACCACTGCCTACCGACAGCACGCGAACATCCATACCCACTTCGTCTGCGGTACTACCCCCGCCCAACTGCATGCCGCCGATCGAAAAACCACCAGAGCTGCTAGACTTTGAGGCAGTGGCTTCGGAAATGGTGGCCTCAAAGATCACATTGGCGCCTTTGATCTGCTTGGTGGCACTGTTGCCGCTGGACACGCCGGTCTGGTTCATCTCTCGCTCCCGGGCGACGCCGTTCGCGATTTTGCTGCGCTCCATCACCCGGAACTGTTTGCTCTTTATGAGCGCCGTGGTGAACATCGCAGTGGCCGCGCGGGCTTCAATCTCTGACACGTTGGACGTGACCTCATAGACCGTCACCATGGGCCGTGCAGCCAACGCAACGATGGCTAGACCTTGCAGCTTCTGGGTGGTGGAAGAACGGTCAGAGACTGGGTCACTGCCCTCGGCATGTGCAGAACCTGCGCACAAGCAGATAAAAGCCAGCAGTGCGCAGCAGAGGGCCTGCGGACGCGAGACGATTTTTCGGGACATAAAAGCTCCTGGTTTGCGTTGGGGCCACAGCCCGCATTGGGGCTTTCTTACCAACTAAGACGCAGTTGGCGCGAAGACTGCGACATCTTCATCAAAAATAAATCACACGCACGAATGTCGCAAACGCGTTCAGCTTTGCTTCTTATGAGGTATCAGCGAATTGACAGGGGAATTGCAGTGATAGACAGGAATGATTTGCCCTTGCGTACGGTGCTTTTGGGTCTTCTGGCACCGCTGCTGTTTGCCTCAGCGCCCGCACACGCCAAGTGGTAAAGAACGCAGCCGGCTGCTTGGCGGCACCGTTCAAGGCAGCGGCAGTGGCCGTATCGTCTGGCGAAAAAGTATTGCAGTTGGCTGTAGACGACCCACCATGCGTGGGCCGTGTCATGGCGGTGGACCCTGCCACCATTGTTAGCTCGGTGACGGTGATTGCCTTACAGCAAAAAAACGTGATACCGAAAGATATCGGGCAATGCAAGGGGTTTATCAACGGCAAGGCCAGTGGTCTCATTGCCGATGCTTTGCTGAAGGTGCCTGGCCTGCCAACACTTCTGGGAGCCAAGGGCACCGATATGCTGGAAGACATTGTTGATGGCGGAGCGAGCACTGCGCTTAGTAGCGTACCAGGCATGAGCACTGTGACGGGAGCGCTCTCATGCGGCTGTGCGGTGGCAGACATTGGAGGCCCGGAAACGATTAAAAAAGTCATGAATGCGGTGGGCAGCGGCGCGCAACAATGCGGCGGCTTGGTGACGGACTTAATCAAAGGTGGGTTGGTCGGTATCGAGACAGGTGCAAAGACTGTTGAGAACACTTTGGAGTCCATTTACCAAGGTGAGCACATGCCTCAAGAAACCTACTACCGCATCTACTTTGCCAACCGAAAAGAGGCTGAGTACAAATATTGGGTGGCGTTGATGTCACCCTATTCGCAGCTGCACAATGCGCTCATGCGCCAGGGTGGCTACGTAGATGGGGTGACGGCGACGTGTCGGGACTATTTTGATGCACACCGCATGAAACCTGGTAATGCAGAGAAGACCTGCAATAGTTTCCGCGACTCGTACAACCAAGAATTTGCCAAGTGGGCAGTCTTGCAAGACCAAGTTCGATTGGTTAAGGGCCTGGCTGCAGACCCAACCCTCGCTGCTACCAAGCTGATGAAATCGCAGTTGGGTTGGCTGCTGCCACGCAATGGTGATGTGCTGGATTTGCCAAGCTGGAAACGAGGTGACCTGCTAGTGCGTATCTGTGCCAAGGCAGTGATCCAAGCGGCCAAATCAGTGCCGCCGGAAAAGTACATGGGTGGGGCTATTGATGGACTTTCCAAGCGCTATAAGACATTGGCGCTGCTTAGTGCTGCGCACTATTCCTGCGTGTCTACCGTGCTGCGTGATGTATATGGTTTCAACCAAACAGTAACTGAGCCTAAAAGCATGGGGCAGTTTGACGACTTCTATTCCTACACCCCCACAGCGTTGACTGACCCGCAAAAATATATTCAAAAAATTCAGACGATGGCGGCGAATGCCCAACCGACCGATACGGTAGGCAGCATCTTCTACGCGACCAATCGCCCACTACTAAAGCAAGCGAATGTGCTGATCGCTCAGAAAATCACATCGTTTATGGACTATGGCGTAACCAAAGTCGTGATGACAAATATAAAGTCAGAAGAACAAAAAAAGAAAGAAGAAGACGCAGCCAAGAGAACCGGTGCAGAGTTGCAGCCGAAGAATTCTGCAGAGGCACTGGCTGCCATTACCAAACTTAAAGCCGAGTGCTCAGACATCCGCTGCGGTACCGATATCACGCACATGTACCAGGCGTGCGGCAAAACCAGTGGTCCACCTGACGAACATGGCGACGTTGCTGGTCCCATGAGTATTCAAAAGGGCTGTGCCAAAGCTTATGGCGTGCTTTACAGAATATCTGCTGCCAAGGGCAAGTTGGATGAGCATCTGGACGCTGAGGCCAAGCGTGTACTGGCTCTACCAAGTAAAGACCCAGCCGCATCGGCCAAAGATGTAGAAAAGCAGCGGGGCGAGGCGTTGCAGCAATTCCAGCAACTACGCGATGAAGCCATTGAGAAGCTGATCACAATAAGCAGCTATTACAACGCCGGAGTAGCGCTTGAGAAAGCTCTGGAGCCACGATTCGCCGCCTTGTTGAGTGTGCATTTCAAACAGTCTGCGATGGGCAGCGGTGCGCTGGTAACGCTGCCACCTGCGGCGGGAGGTATGTTACTGGGAGGTTCACTCGGTACCAAACTAACTGCACCCACAGCACCCGCTGTGGCCTTGGACTTGCAAACGCCACAACTCGCTAGTTGCAAGCGCTTTCTAGGCCGAGCCGACGAGATGTTGTGCAGCAATGTGGCGGATTTCAATGCCTGCAAGTTACAGGTGGATAGCGGCAAACTCAAAACCTGCCGCCAGACCGAACAGGCGCAGGTCTACAGCAAGTCCGATAGCAGCCCCGCTTCAGAAACCGGAACGGTCCGGCCACATCCGCCCGGAAGTTTGGGCAACACCTCGCTCACCGTGCCGGGCAACCTGGGTAGCCAATTTCACAAGCGCTGACGACTCATTGCGCAGCGTGTCGTGTTCTCTGCGCGAATTGCGTCTTATAGGGTGAATGTCACTTTTGGCATCCATCAGGTCCATAAATCATGATCATCATTTGGAGACAGAAATGGCAAAAAAAACAGCGCAGGAAGCAACGGCCAAGGCCCCTGACATGGATGCAGGGGTATCGCTGACACTGGCGAACCCAAAGGCGACCTTGGGCTTCCTATCGTTCAGAGGTGCAGGGATCGATTTTGACAAGGGAACGGTTTACATCCACCCCAGCAACCCCGAGCCAAAATTTGGCGGGGTGGCAGCAGGTGTGCTGTGCGACTTCAAGCGTAACGGCAAACAGACGGGGTTTTACCTCATGAATTTCGTCGTGGGAATCACCTCGGACATGCCAACCAAAAAGATGAAGGCATTGGTGGGGGCAACCGCATCCACCAGCGGCCAAACTCTCTCGGTATCACCCGGCGTACAACAGATTTTGGTACCCATCAGCTTAGAGAGTAATGCGAGTTACGTCGCCCTCGCCAGCGATGGGCCGTTTATCTTCAAATCCTGCGACATAAGCACCGTCAATTCACCCTCGTGAAATACCTCAAAGTACGTACTATGACTATCACCCTAAAAAAAGTCGCCTGCTTTGCCGGTCTGGCCCTTATGGGCCTGGCCTCTGCCAGCGCGCAAAACCTCAAGCCCGGCCAGTACGAATACGCCACCGTGACGGAAGTATTTGGCATGAAAATCCCGGTGAACTTTAAGCAATGCGTGACGCAAAAAGATGTGGACACCAACAGCGCCTACGTTAACCAGCAAGGCATGGAAGGCTGCACCCCGCCGGAGGTCAAACGCAAGGGCAACAACATCTCCATGAAATACGCCTGCACCAAACCAAAAATGAGTGGTGAGGGAAAGGGTACGGTAACCGATGACACATTCAACATGGACATGCGCGTGACGCAGTTTGATGAAGGCAGCGATATGAAGGGCACCGTGGTGCATACCGCGCTAAGTGCCAAGCGGCTGGGTGACTGTACGAAGTAATTGCGCCCAGACTGATGCCAGAGCATTGGGGTCGCCTAGTCAGCAACCTTAATCAGACCTTCCAGCCAGGTCTTGGCCTTGACCCAATCGCGGTCCACCGTGCGGGTGGATACGCCCAACAGTTTGGCGATGTCGGCCACCGTCAGGCCTGCAAAGTAACGCAGTTCCACCAGCTCATACAACGCATGGTCCAATGTGCGCAGTTGTTCCAATGCCGAGTCCAGCAGAAACCAATTGTCGCGTCCATCCGCAGCAATCGACTCTGCTTGGGACAACGTGACCTGAACCAAGTCACCACCGCGTTTTTCGGCCTGGCTGGCACGCAGGTGGTCTAGCACTACCGAACGCAGCACTTTGCCCACGTAGGCAAAAAACTGCGCCCGTGATTCACCGGCCATGCCCACGCGCTCAACCATGCGCAAAAAGCCTTCATTCACTAGTCCGGTCGTGTTCAGGCTGGTAACGCCACCTACGGCATACAGGCGCGAGCGGGCCAGGCGTTTGATTTCGGGATAGAGCAAGGCATACAGCCGTGCCGCAGCACTCTCGTCACCGGTGCGTATGTCTTGCAGCAATTGTGCAATCTGTTCGGCGGAATCCGTTGGTGTCAAAGCTGGTGTCCTCGCTGTGGGCGCTTTGGCGCTTTAGCGAGGCAGTTTAAGGCACAGCGAATGAGACCCCGGATCAGGGTCTGTAACTAAGCGTTACAGCTGGCGGTCTTCGGCTTTGAACTTGCCGTCCGTGATAACCATCTTGGCTTTCGTTTTGACGTTCATCAACTCGAAGCTGAAAGTGCCCTCTATGACTTTGCCGTTGACTGAGGTGATCTCCAACTGGTTTTTACCATCAACCATCCGGTACTCAGCAACCGGTTCGCCAAAGGGTTTTTGGCTCACACCTTGCGTGAAGCTGATTTCGCAACTGCGGCTGCCTGATTTGGCAAAGATAAACTTCACGGGCTTGCCATCAAAGTTGCTGCAGTTGATGGACAGCTTGTCCACCGGCGTTTTAGGTGGCGGGTAGGCACTGGCACCTTTGGTACTGGCTATCAGGTTGAGCACCCCCTTGGTGGGCATCAAATACATGATGCCATCGTCGTCGCTCTCAAATAATTTGCCGTCTACTGTGGCGCTTAGGCGCTGCGGGGTATCTGCCGTTGCCGCTAGCGGGAACCCCAGGCCAAAAGCCATGAGTGTCAGTGCCAGTGCGCCAGCGCTGCGGGGAATGAGTGGTATGTACATGGTGCTCCTTGGGTGGAATAAGTCGTCGTGGAGGTGCAGGGTTTACAGTGCTGTCTGCATCAATAAGACGTAGCGCGGGTGTCCATTGCGCCACAACACTAAAAAATAGACAACACCTGTGGCATCTGTCGTACTTCTGGGCCGATTTGCGTCTTACCACTTAAGGTATCCCGCCTGTTTGGGTTAGCCTACGAAAAACACACAGCCTCCATGACCGTCAATCCCACTGATTTAAAGCGCCGGTTCGCCCTGTTTGACGCGGTGGCTGACTTGGCTCTACCTGACCGTGCTGCCTGGTTTTTGGCGTTGCAAATCAGCGAGCCTGAGCATGTGGCCGCAGTGCAGAACCTTTTGAATGCCTTGGATCAGACCTCCACCTTCCCAGACCAGTCCCCCAGTCTGGTGGGTATCAGTGCCCGTGAATTTGACGCCCAGGTGGATCTGGCGGCCGCACCCGAGGTGAGCGCCCCAATCGGCGCCGGAGATCTGGTCGGTCCCTGGCAGCTGGAACGCAAGATTGGCGAAGGCGGTATGGGCGCGGTGTGGTTGGCCGCGCGGCTCGATGGAAATTTTGAGGGCCATGCCGCCATCAAGTTCTTGCGCACCGGACTGGGCAAAACCGAGTTGGTCGATCGCTTCCTGCGGGAGCGCCGCCTGTTGGCCCGCCTGACCCATCCCGGCATCGCACGACTGCTGGATGCCGGCGCCCACCACGGTGAACCCTACCTCGTGATGGAGTACATCGACGGCATGCCGATTACCGACTGGGCGGGTGGCAACTCACCGCAGTTGGTGCAACGTATTGATCTGCTTCTCAAGGTATGCCGGGCCACCGAGTACGCGCACGGCCAACTCATCGTGCATCGCGATATCAAACCGTCCAATGTGATGGTGAGCCGCGCAGGCGAGCCAGCCTTGCTGGACTTTGGCATTGCCAAGCTGTTGGACGATATAGAGCCTGGCGAAGCGACTGCTTTAACCCATATCACCGGACGTGGATTCACCTTGGGCTACTGCGCGCCAGAGCAAATCACCGGCGAGGCCACAGGGGTGGCTGCCGATGTGTTCTCGCTGGGGGTGTTGGCGTTTGAGTTGATCACAGGGGTCATGCCATTCGCCGGTGAAAATCGCACGGCACTGGAACATGCCATCGTGCACACCGAGGCGAAGTCGGTGGCCAAGGCATTGCTGACCGCACCGACGTCGGTGGCGGGTAGGCCGCACGACGCGGCTCGTGCGCAAGGCGATCTGGATGCCATCGTGGCCAAGGCACTGCGCAAGAATCCGGCTGACCGATACCCTACGGTGGGTGCGTTTGCTGCCGACTTGGAGCGCTGGATCAGCAAGCTTCCGGTGGAAGCGCGCCGTGGTAATTGGCGCTACACCACGGGCCTATGGCTGCGGCGCAACCGGTTGGTGGCGGTGCTGGCGTCCATTGCCTTTGTGGCGGTGAGTGCTGGATTGGTGGTGGCGCTGTGGCAAGCCCAAAGGGCCAATGCAGAGGCTCTGCGTGCCAACAAAGTGGCAGACTACTTGGGTGAACTGATACAAAGCGCCAGCCCCGACAACCACGGTGGCAGTTGGCCCACCGTGCTGACCCTGCTGGAGCAATCCGAGAAAGACTTGGGCACGCAGTTTGCCGATGATCCCAAAACACATGCCACGCTGCTACAGCGTTTGATCGAAACCAACGACGCGCTAAACCGCAATGCCGTGGCGTTGGCCCAGTTGCAGCAGTTGGAGGCGCTGCTGGCCCAAACGGAATCGGCGGACTCGGATGCCATGCTGGACGTTCGCAAACACACGGCCCAGATCTTGCGCCGACTCAACCGGGAACCGGAGGCCCTTGTCATCGACGAGCAATTGTTGCCGGTTTTTGAACGGCGCTACGGTGTGCAAAGCGAGGCCTACGCCCTGCTGCTACAAGGCCTCAGCAGCAGCTTGGCCGGTGTGGGGCGCATGCAAGAGGCCAAAGACCGGCTGATGCAGGCCGCGACCATCATGACCAAGCTGTTCCCCAAAGACTTGGCCAAGCGTGTCGATGTAGTCAACGATGCCGCCGTGCTGCTGACCCAGCAGGCACTGTGGCGCGAGGCCGCAGACACACTGAGCGCCATTGAGCCTGATTTGCCAGCCGTGGCCCGCTTGGGTGGTCAGCATGTGCGCGACGCCCTCATCATGCGGGCCAACCTGGAGGCCATTCGCATACGCCTGGGCCGGTTCGACGGGACGCAAGCACGCCTAGAAAAGATCGTGGCCGAACTGGATGTACTGCTGGGCAAAGGCAGCCCCTTGGCGATCAGCTCGATCGACCGTTTGCAAAGCCTTGCCAATGAAACCGGCCGCTTTGCCGATTCTGTGGCCATCAACCAGGCACTATTGGAACTACAGAAAACCCAGCCAGGCGCGGCGGAGCGGCTGGCAGACACCGAACTCAATCTACTGGGTATTGAAATCCGCCGGGGTATGGTGCCCAACGCCACGGTAAAGGCGCAGCTAGAGCACATGCTGGCAGTCGCGCCCCAAAACTTGCCGGGTGGCGGAGCCGAGCGCGCCGAGTTTTACCGGCGCCTGTCTGACGCAGCGGCGGGTTCGGGCTGGTTGGATCTGGCCGACACAGCACAAAAGTTGGCCCGCACCGATCTGGCCCAAATCAACAACTCCAACCCCGAGCGTGCGGCCCAAGTTAACCGCAGTGCGGCACTGACGGCCTATCTGCGCGGCCAGCCACAGCGTGCTGTGGAGTTGTTGCAAGACCGCTTTGCGCTGTACGAGAAGTCACTGGAGGGCGACAGTCCGCGCCGTGCCACGCTGTGGCTACAGCGTGCGTTGTTTGAAGCGGAGTTTAATGCCGCCGCCGCCGCCCAATCGGTGGCGCAGAGCAAGGCCATGTTTGCGCGTCTGGGCGGTCCGCAGCCCCATTGGAAAGCGGTGTTGGCGTATCTGGACGCCCGCATTGCGCCCGACAGCAACGCGGCAGCCGTTCGTGCTGCGGAAGACGCGGTAGACCAGGCCTTTATGCGCCCACGCCCTTCGAACTGGCGAGTTCCCTATATGGCTAGTTTATAACTTGACTAGCTATAGATTCCCTGCCGTTGGCGCTGCCAGATAAACGGGCATGGTGACTCGGGTAAAACCGCCGTTATAGGGGTTGGTATGCATCGCCAACTGCCACAGAGCCAAGGTGGTTGCGATTGAAAACAACACCAACACAAGTCGCCCGGCAGGTGGACGGTCCAAATGCGAGGCCGCAATCATCATATAGGCGAAAAAAGCCAGCAAAATCACCACCCACCACTGATTGTTGTCTGTGTGATCACTGCCAATAAGCAGGCGTCGAAGACGGGCATCCTCCAGTTCATCGACCGCTTTGAGCCACTGTCCCACCATTAGCGCAGGCGAGCCGTCACGGCTCAAGCGTGCGCCCTGCATTCGCAGTTCGCGCAGTGCCTTTGCCGCATCAGGACTGGCTTTATGGTTGAAATGCACACCCCACTCGTCAGTAGATACGGCATTCCGGTAGGCCACTAACAGCACTTCAGCCTGGGAGACATTCAACGCAGCAGGTTCCCTAAGTTCACTGAGTCTCATCAATGCCGAGACTTCCTTGGACGCTGCGTCAATAGCCGTTCTCTGCTGTGTCCAGATGTCGACAGCAAGAAAAGTCAAAAAGAGCGCGAATATGGTGGTAACCGGTACAAATGCTGGACCCACGGGAAGGAGCTTGGGCACGCTGGCAAAGCGGCGATTAAGCCAGCCCAGCCACAAAAAACTGGCTGCCAACATCAGCCCCGACAGCAAGGTGAGTATCAGCAATTGCAAAAACGAAGATAAATCGAAATAGGCGTCAAGCATGATTTAAGCGGTGCATCAGACCGGTAAAAACGATATTGGCGACCAGTTTAAGGGTTGCGTTGAAGCAAGGTAGCGCGAGGGGGGGCTATTTGGATAGCCAGTTTGGTCACCAGACTTGTTAGCGCCTCCACACCAACCGGTGGCTGCGCCAGCCAGGGCAGCACATAGGTTTTTTTCGCCAGACCATCGGCAATGCGATCCATCTGCCGGGCTTCACCCACCAGACGTGCGCGCAGCAACGGGTCTTGTGTGCCCGCCGCCAGAATGCTCTTGTTGATTACCCATGCAAAGGGTTCAATGCTGGCCCGGCGCAAGTCTTCTTGCAAGGCTTGTGCCTGCGATACCGGGGTGGTTTCCGCCAGAGTGACCAAAATAATTTTGGTGTACAGCGGGTCCTGCAAACGCATCAACGGGGTGACGACGCGGCCCACGCCATGCCCCTCAAACTCCCGCATCATTTGGCGGTGGTAGGCGCCGGTTGCATCCATCAGCAAGAGCGAGTGGCCAGTGGGGGCCGTATCCAGCACCACAAAGGCGCTGCGCGCTTCGCTCACCACACGCGAGAAAGCGTGGAACACCGCAACCTCTTCGGTGCAGGGAGAGCGCAGGTCCTCCAGCATCAAGGCGCGTTCTTGCGCATCAAGCCCGGCGCCTTTGCTGGCCATGATCTTGTCGATATACCGCTGCGTTTCGACGATGGGGTCAATGCGGTCCACGCGCAACCCTTCGACCGTCCCTTCCAGTGTCTTGGTCAGATGCGCAGCTGGGTCGGTGGTGCTCAAATGCACTGTCCTGCCCCGCTGAACCAGACCCAGCGCCAGGGCTGCGGCAACGGTTGTCTTGCCAACCCCACCTTTACCCATCACCATGATCAAGCCCTGCCCGGCTTGCGCCAGTGCATCGGCCAACGCATCCAGACCAGCGCCTTGCAGCGGCACTGCCAACGACAAGGGCTCGACCGTACCGCTCACCCCTTGCGCCGCGTTGGCCTGTGGCAGCAAGGCTCGCAAAGCGGCAAGGCCAACGGTATCAAAAGCACGCAGAGGAACCTGATCTTGCGGTAGTGCCCGCAAATTTTCAGGCATGGCGTCTAGCGCCTTGGTGCCCAAGTCTTCAAGGGCCGCAGCAACAGCGTCGTGGCTGTCGGTTGCGTGAAAGACGCCGTTGATGACCAGCCGCTGGTTGAGCAGACCCAGAATTTGCAACTCGTCGGACGTGCGCGATGCTTCGCCAATCGCACCCGCATCCGCTCGGGTCACCAAGATGATGGTGGTCAAGGCTGGGTCGCACAAGGCATCCAGTGCGGCCTTGAACCGCAGCTCCTGCATCTTCAGGCCGGAGTGAGGCCCAAGACAGGATGCACCCTGGTCGTTGTCTGCCAGAAACCCGCTCCAGGCTTTGGGCAAGCTCAGCAGCCGCAGCGTATGACCGGTAGGGGCTGTATCAAAAACGATGTGGTCGTAGTTCTGGTCTTTGTCGGAGAGCAATGACGCAAATTCATCAAAGGATGCAATCTCGGTGGTGCATGCACCCGACAGTTGCTCCCTGACCGTCGAGATTTCTTTCTCACTGGCATCTTGCCCCATCTGGTCAACCACACGTTGCCGGTAAGACTCTGCGGCGTTAACCGGGTCGATGTTCAAAACGGACAGCCGTGGCGCCCCCGGAACCGGTGTGGGCAGGTTGCGCAGGACAACACCCAGCATTTCATCCAGATTCGACGCCGCGTCGGTACTGACCAAAAGGACTTTTTTGCCCGCGTCGGCCAACCGCAAGGCCACTGCGGTGGAAATCGACGTCTTGCCGACGCCCCCTTTCCCGGTAAAAAACAGATGCCGGGTGGGCTGCGACAGCAACCCCAGTTTGCTGGACTGCAACCAAGCCCGAACCGTCTCATGCGACGGGATGCCGCCGGCATGGACGATCACACCGCCGATGATGACGGCCGGCGTGGCTGTGACGCCATGGCTCTTGATGTCCTCACGCGATTCGATCTTGTCTATTTCAACGGCTACGCACAGTTCGCTGGCCACTCGTTGGATCATGCGTGTTGTGCTTTCGCATTTGCTGCATCCGGGGCCCAATACTGTGACTTTCATTATTTTCCCTTGGCATTGATAACGACTTGGCCGTCTTCCTTGGTGAACCCCGCCTGTTGTGGCTGGGGCAGGATATCCAGCACCAACTCTGACGGGCGACACAGGCGTGTGCCCAGGGGCGTGACGACGATGGGCCGGTTCATCAAAACCGGATGGGCCAGCATGGCATCCACCAGCTGTGCATCGGTCACGCCACTGCGGCCCAGCTGCAGTTCAGTAAACACCGACTCCTTGCTGCGCACGATGTCCATCACCGGCAGGCCACTGGCCTGGATCAGGGCGAGCAGCGTTTCACGCTTTGGTGGAGTTTTCAGGTATTCGATGACAGTTGGCTCCACGCCGCTGTTGCGGATCATGGCCAGGGTATTGCGCGAGGTGCCGCATTGGGGGTTGTGGTAAATCGTGACTGTGCTCATGTTGAGTTCCTTCATGCCCGCTCGTACCAGGACTTGCTACTATTGACAATGTAGACCACCAGCAGCATGACGGGCACTTCAATCAAAACCCCCACCACGGTTGCCAGCGCTGCGCCGGAGTTGAATCCAAACAGGCTGATGGCTGCCGCCACGGCCAGCTCAAAGAAGTTGGATGCGCCAATCAAAGCCGAAGGGCAGGCAATGTTGTGCTTTTCGCCCAGCACCCGGTTGAGCCAGTAGGCCAGCGCTGAATTGAAAAGCACCTGAATCAGGATCGGAACCGCCAGCAAAGCAATCACCAGTGGCTGCCTCAAAATGGCCTCGCCCTGGAACGCAAACAGTAGCACCAGCGTGGCCAGCAGTGCCGCAACAGACCATGGACCCATCTTGGCCATCACCGCATCAAAACGGGCCGTACCCTGGGTCAGCAGCGATTTGCGCAGCAGTTGCGCCAGGATGACCGGGATAACGATGTACAGAACCACCGAGGTCAGCAAGGTATCCCATGGCACCGTAATTGCCGAAATGCCCAGCAAAAATGCGACCAGCGGCGCGAAGGCGATGACCATGATGCTGTCGTTCAACGCCACTTGCGACAACGTGAACAGCGGGTCACCGCCAGTCAGCCGGCTCCAAACAAACACCATTGCCGTGCAGGGCGCTGCGGCCAGCAGAATCAGGCCGGCAATGTAGCTATCGAGCTGGTCGGGCGGCAGCATCGGTGCAAACCAATGGCGAATGAACAGCCAACCCAGAAATGCCATGGAAAACGGCTTGACCAGCCAGTTGACAAACAAGGTCACGCCAATGCCCTTGATGTGCTGGCGCACCTGGCCCAACGCGGCAAAGTCCACCTTTACCAGCATCGGGATGATCATCACCCAAATCAAAAAACCCACGGGCAAATTGACCTGCGCAATTTCCATCTGGCCAATGGCCTGAGACACCCCGGGAAAGAGCTGCCCCAAGGCAATACCCACAACAATGCACAAGAAAACCCAGACTGTCAGATAACGCTCAAATATGCTCATGGGACGCATACCCCCAATGATGCGACCACCCCGGTCAGGCAAGGCTCGCCCTGGCAGCAGTTTTGGGTGAGGTACGTCAACAAGTCGCTCATGCGGTCAAACTGTGCGCGATAAATCAGGTTGCGCCCGTCGCGCTTCTGGCTGACCAGATCGGCGTGCATCAACTCTTTCAGGTGAAATGACAGCGTGTTGGGCGCAACCTTCAGTGCGTCGGCCAAGACACCCGGTGTGAGCCCGGCTTCACCGGCCACCACCAGTGCCCGAAAGATCTCCAGGCGCGACGCTTGTGCCAAAGCCGCAAGCGCTTTAACGACTGTATTTGATTCCATTATTCAATGATAGTTGCAATAATGACCGATGCACAAAGGAAAATGAGCTGATTTCACGACCGCGCTCGTACTCCTAGGTGCGATGAGCATATTGCAGGCGTAAGAGCCACCCCGCCCACGCCAACGCACCGATGATCACTAAAGCGCCTAGCGCGCGCGTCAAACCGCCTATAAGTTGCGCCTTGGGCAGCAACCCCATGGAAGAAAACAAGAATATCCAATCATGGCCGCCCTCCTCGCCCGTTTGTCCATTCAGCAGCATGAGTTGGGGATGCAGTGCGTCATACATATAGGGCGCTACGTCCAACAACGACACGCCAAAAAACCACAGCCCGATAGATGCACCAAATGGATCGCGGTTAGTTACCAGCAGCGCACCCGCCAAAACCAACGGCATCACCAATTGGCCCAGGGTTCCTCCCAAAACGGTGAACCACTCTCCCAATGGCATAAAAATGACGTGCCCGGCTTCATGAAAAATGAGTAGTGGACGGTGCAGAAATACCGCTCCCATAGCGCCGTCTCGGTAGTCCAGTGCGATCAAGCTCGCGCCCCACACACCAAATGCCATCCACGACAGGCAACGCAGCCAAAGTGCTGATGAACTGACCTGATCGGGCACTTCCGTCAAGCGAGACCACCAACCTTCTCGATCAGCTTCATCATCCGCTGTTGGTCGTGTCACAGCACTCTGTCCAACCTTGGCGAGTATGACCCCGCACTCAGGGCACGCAGCGGGAAGAGCCTGGTCTGAGGGA
>Ga0138256_10001393_pt1 | contig 26073 bp, 24 predicted proteins | sample KNB2016incub_MG_FD_105486 | JGI IMG/M metagenome (GOLD analysis project Ga0138256, IMG submission 105486) | Active sludge microbial communities from wastewater in Klosterneuburg, Austria - KNB2014incub_MG | ecosystem: Engineered > WWTP > Activated sludge > Unclassified | place: Austria...
GGCTACCTCGATCTGCGCATCCGTCCATGGCTACGCCGTTTGATCACGCGGGTGATCGCCATCGTTCCGGCCGTGGCCTGCATCGTCTGGTACGGCGAGGATTCACTCGGTGAATTGCTCGTCTTCAGCCAAGTGGTGTTGAGCCTGCAGTTGGGCTTCGCCGTGATCCCCTTGATCCACTTCTGCTCGGACAAGCAGCGCATGGGCGAATTCGTGATCAAGCCCTGGGTGAAGGTGCTGGCATGGATCACGGCGTCGATCATCGTGGTCCTCAACGCGCGTTTGGTGGTGGACGAGATCGTCGGCTGGATCGGTCCGGATGGCGGGATCACCCTGTTGCAAGGCCTCGTGATGCTGGTGGTCGCCGCGGCATTCGCACTCTTGCTGTACGTCACCTTCAAACCCTTCATCCGGCCGGACCGGAAGGGCGAAGGACACCTGCATGAAACGGTTCCCGAACTACGCGCACCGACAGGCCGACGCTACAAGCGCATCAGCATCGCGGTGGATTTCAGTGCGATAGACCAACGCAGCATCGACGCGGCCGTGGCGCAGGGCGGCACCGAAGCGGAGTACATCCTGATCCACGTGACCGAATCCGCAGCTGCACGCTACGCAGGCCCTTTGAGCATGGACCATGAAACGGTGGGTGATGCCGCGAACCTGCAACGCTACGTGGACCGGATGATCGAACTCGGCTATCGCGCTGTGGCCCGCACCGGACAAGGTCACTCCGTGCGCGTGATCGCCGAGATCGTGAACGCCAGCGAATGCGACCTACTGGTCATGGGTGGTCACGGGCATCGAGGGTTGAAGGACATTTTGCTTGGGGCAACGGTTGATGCGGTTCGTCACAGAGTGACCGTACCCGTGTTGATCGTGCGTTAGTACGGAGACGCCTCACGCGGGACGCTAGAACGCTGCACGCGGCGAGCGACGACACGAGCTTCAAGGTGTTTCGGATCATTCCTTTCCTCAACTTCGAGGAAACCTTATCCCATGAAGGACTTCAAGAAATTATTGATGTGGCAGAACGCCATGCAGATCACGGATGGGATCTTCGATCTGTACGAGGACCTGCCAGATCAAAAAGTTGCTGAGTTGAAAGGCCAATCCACGCGAGCGGCGATCTCCATCGCAAGCAACATCGCGGAAGGGAGTAGCCGACGAAGTGAGAAGGAGAAGTACCGGTACATGGAGATCGCGCTAGGTTCAGCGTTCGAGTTGGAGACACAATCCCTCGCGCTCCAGGCACGCCCGTGGTCACCCAAGGAGCGGATCAACGATCTCTTGGATCTGATCTCCAAGCAGCAGGGCATGCTCGTCAACTTCATGGCGAAACTCCGAACCTGAGGCCGATCAAGCGTGAGGCGTTCTTGCGTCCTGCGTGCAGCGTTCCTGCCCCATCTTCGCGCCGTGGCTTCCACGACCATCGACGTAAAGAACAAGCGCGCGGGCTTCGAGTATCATTTGCTCGATACCTACGTGTGCGGCATGGTGCTCATGGGCTCCGAGATCAAGAGCATTCGCGCGGGCGGTGCCACCATGGGCGATGCCTTCTGCACCTTCCTGGGCCATGACCTCGTGGTGCGCAACATGCAGATCAATCCATACGGTTCGAACCCGCACTTCGTGCATGACCCGAAACGTGATCGGAAGCTGCTCCTGCACAGCAAGGAATTGGAGAAGCTGAAGAAGAAGATCCGCGATGTGGGCATGACCATCGTCCCGACGCGCCTCTTCATCGCATCGAATGGTTTCGCCAAGTTGGAGATCGCCCTGGCGAAGGGCAAGAAGACCTACGACAAGCGCGAGAGTTTGAAGGAGAAGGACGTGCAACGCGACATCGACCGCGAACGCTGATGACGTGGAAGGAGACCATCGGACGCTACGGACCGGTCCTCCTGCCCGGCGAACGGTGGATGCGCAAGGCGTTCATTGCGCTGTTCATTCTAGCTGCGGTCCTACGCTTCTGGGATCTGCCACACCTCCCCTACACACACGACGAACTGAGCGCTTTGGTGCGCATCTACCCCACCCTTGGCGAAACGATACAGAAAGGCGTGATCGAATTGGACACGCACCCGCCCGGCGTGCAGGTCTTCGAATGGTTCTGGACGAAGGTGTTCACGAAGGAGGAAGCGGATGTGAAGCTCCCTTTCATCCTCATGGATCTGCTGGCACTCCTCTTCCTCTATCGCTTCGCCCTCGCGTGGACCGGCGCAGGTCCGGCGTTGGCGCTCACCACGTTGATGGCCACGATCCAGTACAGTGTGCTCTACGGGCAGATCGCGCGGCCATACGCTGCGGGGCTTTTCACGACCGCCTTGCTCGCTGATCAACTCACACGTTACCTCGCCTTCGGTGAAAGGCGCATGCTGATAGGTGTAGGCACCGCCGCATTGCTCAGCGCGTACACGCACCACTTCGCCCTGTTGCTCGCCGCGTTGATGGTCGCCACGGGTTGGTTCCTGGTCTCGCGTGAACAACGCCGCGCATATGCGATCATGTGCGGCATTGCCATCGTGCTCTACCTGCCGAACATCCCGATCTTCTTGAAGCAACTCGGACAAGGCGGCCTTTCGGAATGGCTGCCCGCGCCGGATGGTGCTTGGTTCCCGAAGTACGCTTGGTTCGTCGCGAATGACAATGTCTTCCTAGCGGGGATCCTGATCGTTTGCGTGATCGCTTCGGTGATCCTGACGATCCGCTCCGGTCGCGTGGGTGGTCCTTCGCGTTGGTTCCTCTTGGCATGGGGCGTTATCCCGTTAGCCATCGGTTTCGCCTACTCGGTGTGGCGCGCGCCCGTGCTGCAATACTCGGTCGTGCTCTTCTCCTTTCCCTACATCGTCCTCTTCCTCCTCCAAGGCCTCGTGCAGGTGCAGCGGAAAGCGGTACTGGTCGGCTGTGCGATACTCGCGTGTGTGAGCGTGTACTCCTTGGTGAACACGCGCTTGCACTACGAGTTGTTCTACCGCTCGAAGTACGAGGTGATGGCGCGGGAAGCGATCGAAGCGAACACGGCACTCGGAACGGACAAGGTGCTGGTGCTCATCGATGCACCGGACCACATGATCCGCTTCTATTACGATCTGTGGAGGGTTTCTGTGAACGACTTTCCCTTTGTGCAGTTGAAGGACCGTTTCATGATCGGACAGGTGGACAGCATCCTGCAAGCCAACGCTGGTCGCACGCTGATCTTCGGCCAGAGCAATGGATCTGTGCCGGAGCACCTCGCACTGATCCAACAGCGGTTCCCGGAACTCGTACAGAGACAGGACCTCCTCGATGGGCAGGTCTTCCGCTTCACCGCTGACCCAGTGGATCTGCAATGGTTCGATCGCGACACCATCGCCAGCATCACACCGGAGCAGCGGGCCGGTCCTTGGCGGGTGGCGGATGACCTGTCGATGTACACCGACACGGTACCCAACGGAGCATTCTGGGAATTCGCTTACAGGGAGTTCGGCCTGGGCATCGACCTACCCTTGGACAGCATCGTGTTCGATGCACAGGACCAGATCGAAGTGATCGCGACGGTGATCGGTTGGAGCGCGAACAGCGAGGCCAGTGTGGTGGCGGATGTCAAGCAGGGCGACAGCACGGTCTTCTATCGCACGGGACGCCTCGAACCTGCGCACCGTCCGATCGGGATCGCGCCGATGATCGTCACGATCAGCCCTGTGGATATCAAGGGCGACTCCTTGCACTTGCTCACGTACATCTACAACCCGAACAAGGAAGCGCTTCGCGTAAGCCGCGTGGATATCCTGCGCCGCAGCGCGAACCCAGTACGTTACGGCACATTGGGACCCGTGCCTTGGCACGGACGCTTCCCCGCGAAATGAACAAGGCCGCTCGCGCGGCCTCGTTCATGGGTTTGGTTTGATCAGAGCTTCAGCGTGAGGCCGATGCCCAGCGTTTGCTTGAACTGCGTAACGGGACCGGAGTAAGCCACTCCTTCGCTGTTCTTCTTCGGCAGGTCGGTGTCGTCGTCATAGATCAACAACGTGTTGAAAGTGGCCGCGAACCAATCGTTCACCTTGAAGGTCCAGAGCGTTTCCCAGTTCACATCCATGTTCTGCGGGTTGCGCAGGTAATTGGCGAACACATCGCCACGCGTCATGAAGGTGATGTTCTTGGCAAGCTCCGTGGTGTACATCACACGGATGTATCCACCCGCTTCCAGTTCGGAGGTGTTGCCGTTCTTCACGCCGAACACACGGAGGTCGGGATCCTCGCTGCCTCCGAAGAGCGTCTTATCGGTGACGATGACCATCCGCGCGGTCGCTGGTGAGATGAAGGCCGTGAACTTCGCGTTCGGCTTGTAGTCCATACCGATACCGAGCAAGGCGTAGCCCGGTGAAAGCAGGTTGGAGATCCGCTGCCCATTGGTGTTGAAGCCCTCCGTGAATTGGGTCTTGAACTGGGCCACTCCGGCCAGGTACCACTTCTCCGTAAGGCCGTAACCGTACTTGCTGTTCAGTTCGATGCGGTCATCGGTCTTGGTGGGGTCGGCGTCCTCGATCTGCTGTCCGCCGAAGGCGAGCACCAAACTGTTGTCCCACGCGCGCTTGCCCTTCTTCCAATTCGCCGCACCGTTGAACATGGCGATCCCGCTCACCGTGTTGAATCCACCGGCCGCCCAGTTGGTCAGGCTCACCTGGCTCATGTTCAGCGAGATCACGCCACTGCGTTGCCAGAGGCCGTCCAGTGAATCACTGGTGTGGCGGGTTTGGGCGGCGGCGGCTGCCGCATCACGGGACTTGGCGTCGATGTCCTCCTGGGCGTGGAGGATGGCTGGGAGTGTGAGAAGCAGCGAAAGGAGAAGGGTTGAGGCTATGCGCATAGGGAGTGGTTCGTTGTTCGTCCTTCGACTTCGCTCAGGACAGGTGTTGATGGTTGTTCGTTGTTCGTAAGGACGGGATAGGCTCCTCAGTGGGTTTCAATTACCGGACTGGGAACGCCCCGAATGCTACTTGGTCACAGGAGCGAAATACTGGTCCGGGAAAGCGGCTGCTTCCGGCTCCTTGATCCGGATGTACGCGTGCTCGGTAGCGACGTGGCAGTTGTTGCAGCCTTCCACCAGGATCCCGCCATTCGCGTGCATGGCCCCGACACCTTCCTTTTCGAGCAGATCCTCCAGCTTCCCGATCGCCGGCAGACCATGGGTTTCCATCGCAGCGCTCACGTTCACACCTTGCTCCACCACATGCCCATCCGCGATCGCCTCCATGGTCTCCTCCATCTCATGCAGATAGAACTTCGCGAGTTCCGCATTGCCGACATTGCCGGCCAGCCACAACTTCTGGTGGAACCTTTGCAAGCGGCCCATGTACACGGCCACTTCCATGTGCTCGGGCTTCCCGTTCGGTTCCTCAGCCGCGCGCGGTGCGGATCCCTGCTCATTGCGCGCCTGCTCCATCCCGGAAACTTGGAAGAACACAACCCCCACACCGAGGAGGGCGACCAAGGAGAATACCAAGGACAGACGATGCATGGGATGAAGAAGTCCCGGCTTGTGGACCGGGACCTTGTGGGCATTACTGGATTCGAACCAGTGACCCCTACCTTGTCGAGGTAGTGCTCTGAACCAGCTGAGCTAAATGCCCTTGCGGGGCGCGAATGTAGGGATGGGGCGAGATATTGACCGGGTGAAGATCAACCGCTTTTCTCCGTGGCCTCTGCCCCTCTGCGGTTCATGCATTCCCCTTCCTTCTGCGTTGAATGCATTCCTCGCGACTAGATTCGCGGTGCGTAAGCACCATGAGCGGAACGAATGTGAACGATAGTGGACGGATGTTCAAGAGTCCGTTCCTGGAGGCGATGACCAGGACGCATATCGCCATCCCCTTGACGCTCTTTTACGGTACCGGGATCGGTGCGATGTGTTGGTCCATGGCCGTTCTGGATCTGGGGATCACCGCCTGCATATCACTCTTCCTGGTCGGCATCATCTTCTTCACCTGGGTGGAGTACATGGTACACCGGTACTTCTACCACATGGCCACGGACAGCCCGCGCAAGGCCCGCATACAGTACTTGTTCCATGGAGTACACCACGACCATCCACGGGATAAGAAACGCTTGGCGTTACCCCCGGCGATGACCCTGCTCGTGGCCGCCGTTTTCATCGGACTGTTCCGGTTGGTGCTGGGCGAATACGGCTTCGCGTTCGGTGGTGGCTTCCTCACCGGCTATGCCACCTACTTGCTGATCCATTACGCGATCCACATCCATCACCCACCGAAGAACTTCCTGCGGATCATCTGGAAGCACCACAACATCCACCACTTCGTGGGTGATACGGGTGCCTTCGGGGTGAGCACACCGCTGTGGGACCACATTTTCGGCACCATGCCAGCTGATCCCCGGGCGAAGAAGCACGTGGCGGGATAGTTGATCACTGAGGAGCGAGAATTCTACGCTGGCCCTGTCCCTTGGTTCTCCGATCCTGCGATCGGGTAGGCCCAACTCTTTGCATCCCTTAACAGGCGCGGCTTTCACACGGGGCAACCTTCCCGGAGTCCTGCCGTCTTCCGGTTGTAACAGCCCTCTTACCATGTCCTCCATAATCCGTAGAACCCCACCCAGTGCCCTGGTGATCGGCGTGTACGCCCTCCTGGTGCTCTTCGCGCTGCTGGCCATCTGCAACCCGGTCTGAACCCAGGCTGATCCGCGACCGCAGGCCTACCTCCGCTATGTGGCGGCTGGCATCGGCGCCTCCTTCCTCTTCTTCATGTGGCCTCCACCGGTTCCTGTAGCACCTTCAGGTCCACCTCGCTGTGCCGCATGATGGACAGGCAGCTCTTGCCAATGCTGTGCGAGGTGCGCCGGTTCGGGCCTCCTCCGTCTCGAGTTCGGCTTTGGCGATGATGGTGGCAACTGATCGCCAACGCACCACCGCGCGGATCCACGATCGGGCTATTGCTCTTCGATGAGCAGCTTGATCACCACCGGTATGGCGCTGGCGCGCGTCCGCATGCGCAACGCGTAGGTCCCTGCGGCCCATTCGCTGGTGAGCAGGGTGATCCGGTCCGAAGTGGTTCCGACGGGTATGGCGACCACTCGGCCTTGCATGTCGATCCGTTCCACCGAGGTGATGTTCGATGCGGCTGTGATCGTGACACGGTTCGTTGCGGGGTTCGGCGCCAGTGCGATCGGCTCATGATCGGTGGTGCTCGCGTTCACGCCCATGCTCAAGCACAGCGACGGTAGCGGATCCAGTTCGATCCCGGCGCCCGGCGTGAGGTCGTGACCGACGAATCCGGGAAAGTCCTCCGCGTAGTGTTGACAGCGGAACACAGAGTTGGCTTGGATAGCGGTTCCTTGCGCCACCGGGCCTGTACTAGTGACCGGGTTGATGTATTCCCACACTTGCTCTTCCGTGGCATCGATGTAAATGAACCGGCCCTCACGCCCGTTGGTCGCGAGGAAACCATCGCCAGCAGGTAGCACGCCGCTGATGTTCGTGCCGTAGAAGTCCGCGGGCACCGGTGCGGTCCAGCTCCATTCCGCAGCGGCCGGCGCGAATGCGGTGGTCGCGGGCAATCCGTAGTTGCCGTTCGCATCCACCGGTGGCGCAATGATGTCCAAGCTGGAATAGTCCCCTTGCGGCCGCCCAGTGCCGTTGTTGAAGACCAGGATCTTCCCGGCATCGGGGTGGCCCGGCGGCAACCACGTGGTGTGGTGTTGCCCGAACAAGCGCTGATCGGCCACCGTGCCGCGGCCGTAGCTGCGCGGGTTGCCCCAGCGGTAGAGCAGATCGCCTCCCTTGCCGCTGTTGCCTCCGGTTGATCCTGCCGCCTCGGCCATGGTGGTGCTGTGATCCACGATCCAGAACTCATCCAACGCATGGCTGCTTACCATGATCTGGTCCAACGCAGGATTGTAAGCGATGGCATTGAGGTGGATCCAATCGAAATTCAATGGTGGACCTTGCACGAAATTGATGTCCACCTTCTCCGGATGCTCCGCCACCACACCGGAATGTGGCAGCCCGGTATTGAAGGATTGGATGAGGTGGTCCCACAAGCGCCATTGCCAGACCACCAAGGCGCCATTGTTCCCCTGTGGTTGAAGCTCGATGATCCGCTCACTCCAGAGCTCCGTGGCTGTTGCCGCCGGGTTCTTCCCATTGGCGATGGCATCGGCCGACGTGTGTTTCTCCCATGCGATCACGAGCACGTTCCCATTCGGCAGCACGGTGAAGTCGTGGTGTTGGCACACGGAATCGGTGCTGATGGCGTAGCTCCAGAGCAGGGTCCCGTCCCACGACCATCGCTCGATCAAGCCACCGCGCCCGCCCCCATTGAATGCGGCGTTGTTCATGATCCCCGACCGGTACAAGCTGCCATCGGTAGCCAATTGGGCACCCAACCCCGGGTTGTAAGCGCTGCTCCACTGGTGGACCTCCCGCCCACAGGCATCGATCAGGTACGTACTGGTATACGGCATTGGCGCGAAGAGCATATAGCCTTCCGGTGCGCCGTCGTTCTGCAACAGGCCCACGGTGCGTTGTGCCCGTGCGTTGAACACAACGAAGCACGCGACCGCGAGCATGATCGTTCGTGAACCACTACCGCGTGCTCTCGAAAGGTCCATTTGCGTGGGGATCATCAGGGTCCAGGGATCTCCGGACCCGTCGAATGTAATCCGATGGACACGTCCGGTCCGGATGATCAGCTTGGGTTCCAACGTCCCACTGCGTAAGTTGTGAGCAATATGGCGGCCACGCATTCGCGATCCCTCCTCCTGCTGCACCTTCTGGCGTGCATGCCCTGCGTGGCACAAACGGACCAGGATGCATTGTGGCGCACTTGGCGGAATGAACAATTGCACGATACTGTCCGCGTGCGAGCTCTCAGCAACTACGCGTGGCACGGATTCCTGTTCTCACTACCCGATAGCGCGGAATACTACGGGCAGATGATGTACGACTTCGCGGACCGCCGCGGATTGGAGAAGTACAAGGCTTACGCACTGCGCGGCCTTGGTGTGGTCTACAAGGTGCGCGGCGCTGATGCCAAGGCCTTGGACCTTTGGTTGCGGAGCATGCGCATGAGCGAGGCCATCAATGATCTGGCCGGTGTGGCCGGTTCGGTCAACAACATCGGGATCATGTATGAGGAGCAGGGCGATGTGCCGCGCGCCCTGGAGTACCACCGGCGAAGCCTGGCTTTGCGTGAGCAGTGCAACGATTCCATTGGTGTGGGCGCCTCGTTGGCGAGCATCGGCCGCATGCACCGCTTAGAAGGGAACTTGGATAGCGCCATGCTTTACGGCCAACGCAGCCTGGCACAGTACGAGCGGATCGGTTATTTGCTGGGTGTCGGATTGACCCGTGGCGACATCGGTGATGTGTATGCCGCTCAAAAGGAGTACGTCGAAGCCGTGGATCATTACGAGCGGTCGTTGCAGGTCCTCACCGCGATGAACAACCCAATGGCCATCGCCGAACGCCTCGCACGAATGGGCGTCGTTCGTTCGGCAATGGGCCTGCCCCACGATGCGGAGAAAGCCTGCGCGAAGAGTCTCTCTTTGGCCACTGCAGTCGCCAACCCGTACCTGCAACAAGAAGCCTGCGACTGTCTCTACGCCGCCCATAAGGCCATGGGCCACCGGGATCAGGCGTTGTACTACTTGGAACGCTCCCAAGCCCTCGATGACACCTTACAAATGGATGACCTGGCCAAACGGCTCCAGCGGATGGAATTCACGAAGGAGTTGTATGCTGATAGTGTACTTCAAGCGGAGCGTGATCAACGGGAGGCCGTGGTGGTCGCCGCCGATCTGTCCAGGGAGAAGAACCGCAAGCACATCTACCAGATCACGGGGGTCGCCATCCTGTTGCTCGTCGCTGGCCTCCTGCATCGCCTGCGTTTCATCCGTCGGTCGCATGCCGACATCGAGCGGGAGAAGAACCTCAACGAGGAATTGCTCCACAACATCCTTCCGGAGGAAGTGGCCGAGGAATTGCGGATGAAGGGTTTCGCTGCGGCCAGGAATTTCGAACATGCCTCCGTCCTCTTCTCCGATTTCGAGGGCTTCACCCAATTGAGCGAACGCATGACCGCAGCCGAACTCGTGGCCGAGATCGCGGCGTGCTTCGAGGCCTTCGATGCGATCATGGACCTGCACGGCATCGAGAAGATCAAGACCATCGGCGATGCGTACATGGCCGCCGGTGGCCTACCCATCCCCACCGATGGATCGGTGCGGGACACGGTGCTCGCCGGTCTGGATATGCAGGATTTCATCACGCGGCGCAATGTGGAGCGCAGTGCCACGGGCAAACCTGCATTCCAAATGCGGTTGGGTATCCACACCGGCCCGGTGGTCGCCGGTATTGTTGGCGTCCGCAAGTTCCAGTATGATATCTGGGGCGATACGGTGAACACGGCCAACCGCATGGAGAGTTGTGGCGAGGTCGGCCGCGTGAACATCAGCGGGGCCACCTATACTTTGGTGAACAACGAACCCGGGCTTTCCTTCACCCCGCGCGGAAAAGTGCAAGCGAAGGGCAAGGGCGAGATGGAGATGTATTTCGTTGGCCGTAGCGGCGCAGTTGCGTAGGTGGGATCTGTCTGCCGAAGCACCGAAGGAGCGTATGAGAACTTAGCGCAACGTCAGGCAATAAGTTCAACGCCCATGGGCGGCTGCTGCTACGTTCGATCGGCACCAACCGACTTGTCCGGATCAGGCCCTCCCGCCGCACGGCAACCTCCCCTACGCAGCAAGACTTGCGCAGCAACGGGGCAGAGCACACCGGTGGCGCTTGAAAGTGGAATGCACCGGAACGAACCAAGGCTGCATGGCCCGAAGATCCGGCCAGGGATCGCGCAACTTCAGGTGGACCCGCATTGGAACCACGGCGGAGGACAGGATCGGAGGCATTCAGGTATCATGACTTATGTCATGCTTCATTCTCCACGGATCCCGGAAGCTTGATGTTCAGAACAGGAACCCATGATGAACCGGAACACTTTGTCCATTGCATGCTTCATACTTGCGGCGGCCCATGCACGCGCGCAGAATCCATTGGCCATTCCCCCGGCCCTCGAACTGGACACCTTCGATCTGGTGATCGACGAGCACACCCATGAATTCTACCCCGGGGTGGTCACGGATACCTACGGCATCAACGCGCCGTACCTCGGCCCCACTCTGATCCTGCACAAAGGGGACACCGCCCATTTCAGGGTACACAACGAGTTGGCGGAGATCTCCGGCATGCACTGGAACGGCATGAACGTGCCACCGGTGTTCGACGGCAGCCCGCCGCGCGTGATCGAGCCGGGTGACATGTGGAGCGTGAAGTACAAAGTGATCGACAAGGCGAGCGTGTACCTGTACCATCCGCACACCATGGACCTGATCGGGGCGCAAGTGGGCAAGGGAGCGGCCGGACTGATCATTGTACGTGATGATGAAGAAGCCCAACTCGCACTGCCGCGCGATTATGGTGTTGATGACTTCCCCCTAGCGGTGCAGGACAAGAAATTCTCACCCACCGGGCAGTTCGTCACTTCACCCTATGGCGATTCGATCCTGGTGAACGGCACCGCGCACCCCTACTTGGATTGCCCGGCACAGGTGGTGCGGCTCCGGCTGCTCAACGCTTCCCCCTCCCGGTATTATCCGTTCGGCTTCGAAGGGGATGTTCCCTTCCAAGTGATCGCCAGTGAAGGAGGCCTGTTGGCCGCCCCGGCGCCCATGACCCGGATCAAGTTGGGCAGTGGCGAACGGGTGGAACTTCTGGTGGACCTCACCGGTATGGAAGGCGACAGTCTGCTGTTGATGAGCTATGGCAGCGAACTGCCCATGACGGATCCCGGCTCGAACAATATTCTCTGGGAAAGCAGTTCCCTCAACGGCATCGACTTCCCGATCCTGCGGATCCGTGTGGGGCCACAAACGAGCAACCCGATCACCACCATCCCCACCACGTTGGCTGATGTACAACCCTACCCCGAGGCTTCGGCCGCGCGCACGCGAGTCAAAGAGATCACCGGCAACGGCATGGTCGGCATGGGCATGTTCATGTTGAACGGTGAAGGGTGGGACATGGACGTGATCAATGACACCATCACACTGGGTAACACGGAGATCTGGTCATACATCAACCACTCCAACATGGCCCACCCGATGACCATGCATGCGGGTTCGTTCTATATCCTGGATCGCAACGGCGAGCCGCCTGCGGAATGGGAACGGGGGCCGAAGTCCGTCGTCAACGTGGATGTGGGTGATACGGTGCGCGTGATCATGCGCTTCGCGGACTACACCACCGACGGCTGGCCGCTGATGTACCACTGCCACAACCTGATGCACATCAACCACATGATGTGGCAGTTCATCATCGTGGATCCGACCATGACCACTGCGAGCACCACGGCGCAGGAACGTCCGCTCGTGTACCCGGTGCCTTCCTCATCACAGGTCCGGTTCAACACCACATTCCCGGTGCTGCAACTGCGCGTACTTGACCTCTCCGGCCGTGAGGTGCTGCGCGCCGCTGGCCCGAAGGGGACCACCGGTGTGATCGACATTGCGCGGCTCGCACCAGGGAAGTACATCGCCCGGTTCGAAGGTGCGGAAAGACATGCCGAGACCATGATCGTAAGGGAGTAGCGGGGGGAGTGCCGCAGCGCACTCGGTGCTGGGCTGCAAGCCCGGACACTCGTTCTCGGCATCAGGGACCTATTGTATCAGGACCCGCGAGAGCGTGTCCGGTATGACCATCCGATGTCATGTGCGCAGTTACATTCTGCCCTCGCTGTTCTTGGTACGCCTATTTAGCAAAGGCTCTACGCGATCGTTTGGATCCTTCAGGTCCATGGTCGTGCAACGCTCGCTAGGGATGCTGAACAACACCAGCCCGGTCAATCCAAACACCTCCGCGCCACCTTCTATATTTGACGCAGATGTTCACACAAGGTGCTCTTCCCGGTGAAGCCATGAGCAGGATGCTTGGCTTAGGTTGGACCTTGGTGCTGGCCCTCAGCGCCTCCGCCCAGTTGGATGTGCCCGCGCGCGTGGTCATGGTTGGCACAGCGCCCGAAGACCGCCAAGTGATCGGACTATCCGCTCCGCTAAGCAACGGTTCTGCGGTATCGGTGGATGCCGCACGGAACTCGGCGGTCTCTTTCACGCCTGTCACGGGAGGTGCGGTGTTGGCCGGGATTCTCACGCCTGCGCCGACCGCCTACGTCGTGGGCATGGTGGTATCCGTGGTGCCTTCCACGGCCAATGCGGACTCCGCACAATTGGACCTTAACGGGCTGGGTCCACGCCCCATCCACAAAGCGGGCGACCTACCGCTGGACAGCGCGGATCTGTGGCCCGGTGTGCCGGCGCGGATGGTGTATGACGGCACTGCCTTCCGCATGTTATCCACCACCTACCTGCCGTGCCCGGCGGGCTACCATGCCGGAGGCCGCGAATTCTGCATCGAGGACAGTGTGCGGGCGGACACCACTTTTCTGGTCGCTGTGCATGAATGCCGGACTCTGGATTCGCGCCTCTGTAGCTATGCGGAATGGGTGCATGCTTGCCGCAGCGAACCTTCCTTCCTGGGCACGGTGCTCGATGCGGAATGGGTGGATAGCGCGGCGAACGATCAGGATGGTGCCAAGCGCGTGGGTTACGGAGGTGACGGCTCGACGTTGGATCCGGAATTCGGTTGCAACCGCGGGAGTTGGGCCCACATCGCTACTGGGAAAGCGCGTTATAGATGCTGTAGGAACCGATGAACACCTACCTGAACCTTGTTTCGCTCTTGCTCTTGTGCGGAACGGCCGTGCATGGCCAAGTGAATGTGGATGTCCCGGTGCGATTCATCGGCCCGGATGATACCCGTGTGCTGGATGGACTGGCCGATCCGGTTTCCGGCGATGCAGCCATTACCGTGGAAGGCTCGTTGCGCAGCCAATGGGCATGGGCGGACGCAACCTTGCAGGACACCACCATCACCTTGGCCGTGACCCCGCCGGTGAGTGCTTACACGGATGGGTTGTTGGTCCGCTTCATAGCGCCAGTGAACTTGGCCGGGAAGTTCACCTTGCGTCTGGAGGGCTTACAGCCCTTGCCTTTGGTACGCACTGATGGCATACCTATCGCCCTTGGCCAGCTAGGACAAGGCAGAGTGGCCGAGGTGATGCTGGCGGGCGGGAATTTCGTGCTGCTTGGCGCATTGGAATCCGGCTGCCCCCAAGGCTTTCTTTCCGTGAATACGAACTATTGTATCGAGACGGCCCCACCCTTCCCCGCAAACACTTGGCACTGGGCAGTGGATCATTGCGCCGACCTCGGTGGCCGATTATGCACATGGGGCGAATACGCCGCCGCATGCACCATACTCACAGGCCAGCTCAACGGGATGTTCGTGAATTGGGAATGGATCGATGACACAAGCAACCATACCCATGGGGCCGACCAAGCGGGCCGCACCACATGTAACAGCCAGCGCACCACCCTGGCAAGCCAACCTGGAAGGGCCCGATGCTGTTACCACTTGCGATGACCCTCCTACGGACGCTCCATACCATCCCGGCTTGGATCCTCGCCATGATCCTCATGGGACAGGTCCATGTGGACAAGCCCATCATACTCACTGGCGACACGCCCGCGTCGCGCCAGATCGAGGGGATCAGCCCGACAACGAACTCTGCCGAGGCGCAATCCGCTGCCGTGGAACAATCGAATGCGCACCGCGTAACGGTGGCTGGTGTCGGCCCTGCTTGGTCCGTGGTCATTTCCGGCCTCGATGGCGCGCCCACCGCAGGCACGAACATCGTGGTGGTACCACCCGATGCACCGGGATCCGGCGCGGTGAGTTTGAGCGTGAATGGCGCAGGGCCGTATGCGGTCCTCACCGGACCGGGTGCGCCACTTCTGGCCGAGGCACTTAGCGGTATGGCACCGCTCTCCTTGGTGTACGATGGCGCCGACTTCCACCTGATGAATGGCGGCGCGCACCTGCTGCGCGACTGCCCACCCGGCATGCTCGCAGTGACGAGCCAGTTCTGCGTGGAGCAGGACGAGCGCCCACCAGTGAGCTTTTACGAGGCCGCCCGTATCTGCACGTTGGACAATAAGCGGCTTTGCAGCTGGGGAGAGTGGTACGATGCCTGCCAACGGCGGGTGGAACTGGGCCTGCTGAACATGAACAACAACTGGGAGTATGTCGATGACACCTCCAACGAGGACCTGTCCGTTCGCGTCGTTGGCCCCTCATGCGCGCAATGCGGTTCCTGGTACGTGAGCAATGCATACCAGTCGTACCGGTGCTGTAGCACGCGGTGACTGGCGCTAAAGGTGACACGCACGGCTGCGAACTGAAGGATGCTGTTCAACTCCATTGATTTCGCGGTCTTCCTGCCCTTGGTGTTCGCAGGCTATTGGTTCCTGTGTCGCAGCCTATGGGCGCGCAACATCTTCCTGCTTGCGGCCAGCTATGTGTTCTACGGATGGTGGGATGCGCGCTTCCTGCTGCTGGTAGCCCTGAGCTCGTTCATCGACTACGGCGTGGGCCGGGCGCTGGGGATCACCGATCACACGCCCCGACGCCGTGCGCTGCTGTGGGTGAGCATCGTGGCGAATCTGGGCATGCTCGGCTTCTTCAAGTACTTCAACTTCTTCGTGGGCAATATCGAGCACGCCTTCAGCTTCCTCGGCGAACCGCTCACGCTGCACCACCTCGACATCGTCCTCCCGGTAGGCATCAGCTTCTACACGTTCCAAACGATGAGCTACACCATCGACGTGTACCGCAGGAAGCTGGCGCCGGAGCGCGACCTGGTGGCCTTCTTGGCCTACGTGAGCTTCTTTCCGCAACTGGTGGCAGGTCCCATCGAGCGCGCCACCAACCTGTTGCCGCAATTCGCTGCGCCGCGCTCTTTCGATCGTGCCAAGGCGGTGGATGGGCTGCGCCAGATGCTCTGGGGCCTGTTCAAGAAGGTGGTGATCGCGGACAACTGCGCCTCCTTCGTCAGTGTGGTCTTCGACACCCAAGGGCACAGCGGTAGCACCCTGCTGTTGGGCGCCGTACTCTTCAGCTTCCAGATCTACTGCGATTTCAGCGGGTACAGCGACATCGCCATCGGCTGCGCGCGGCTCTTCGGCTTCGACCTGATGCGCAATTTCGCTACGCCGTACTTCGCCCGCGATATCGCCGAGTTCTGGCGGCGCTGGCACATCAGCCTGAGTACTTGGTTCCGTGATTATGTGTACATCCCGCTGGGCGGAAGCCGTGGTTCCACCTGGTCCATGATCAGGAACACGCTGGTGATCTTCATCGTGAGCGGGTTCTGGCACGGTGCCAACTGGACCTTCATTAGCTGGGGCGCCTTCCATGCGATCTGCTTCATCCCGCTGCTGCTCGCCAAGCGCAACCGACAGCACCTGGAAGTGGTGGCTGCGCATACCTGGTTGCCTTCACTGCGTGAATTCCGGGGCATGGTCACCACCAATCTTCTGGTGGTGCTGGCGTGGGTCTTTTTCCGTTCTGCGGACATGGGCTCCGCGCTCCAGTACCTCGGCGGCATCTTCAGCCCCTCGCTCTTCACAGTGCCCACGGTGCGCCCATTGGATGTGCTGCTGCTCATCCTAGGCCTAGTGCTGGCGGAATGGGCCGGGCGACGCCTACAACACCCGCTACAGCTACTGGACCGTGTGCCTTGGCGCCCTGTGCGGTGGCTCGTCTATTATGTGTTCATCGCCGTGGTGATCGGTCTGGGTGGAAAGGAGCAGGACTTCATCTACTTCCAGTTCTGAGATGCGGTCCTTCCTCACCATACTCATGGGGTTCTGCGTACCACCGCTCATCTGGTGTACCGCCATGGCCCTGTGGAATGTGCATGCCATGCGGCAGGAGACTGTGCGCCTCCATACCCGTACCGTGGCCATGGGCGACTCACATATCGCCAGTGACATCGACCCCAGCGTGTTGGCCGGTTCCCAGAACATTTCCCTCGCGGCCGAACCGTACCTGCTTTCCTGGTACAAGCTCAACCGGATCACCACGCATTATCGCATCGACACCCTCATCCTCGGCTTCAGCCCGAACAACCTGAGCGATAAGGATCATGAGTTGTTCCGGGATGGGGCATGGGCCACCGAGCGACTCATAGTGCGGATCTATCCCCTGGTCACTTTCAGTGAGGCGCTGCGCCTGCCCTTGCACCGCAGGACCTACCTGCGCACACTTTTCATGCGCCTATGTACATGGCCGCGTACCGCCCATGCGGAGTACATCGGTTCCTTCGAGCGCTTGAAGGTCCCGTACCATCCGGATGCCGCAACCGCGTTGAAGCGCCATTTCGTGGACAAGGCCGGGCAGGTCGCACCGGTGTCCAATGTGGGCATCGCCTACCTCGATTCCATCGTGCTCCGATGCCGCCGGGACAGCATGGTCCTGTACCTCGTGGGAACGCCCTTGCACCCCACCTACCGCAGGGGCATCCCCCCGGCCCTCATGGCCGAATACGATGCGCTGAAGCACAAGTATGTTGCGTGGGGCGTGCAGGTGCTCGATCATATCAACCTGTACAACACCGATAGCCTCTTCGCCAATAGCGATCACTTGAATGCCGCAGGTGCGCACAGCTTTACCCGCTTGGTCAGCGCGGAGATGGGCAGGCCGCCGATTGCACCCGGGCCACCACGCCCGGTGCGCTAGTGCATTCGGTGCGGCGCTGGCCGTTCCGGTGCGGAATGACGGAACACCCGGATGCATCACACCGAGGGAGGTGCCGCCCGTGATGGTGCAGTCGATGAACGCGCGTGCGTCCGATCGTTGGAAAACAGTCACGCCCGCTCAGGGGGCCATGGCAGAGGGAATGCAAAGGTTGCCGCAGATGGCGCGGATAACGCAGATGGAATACAAAGGCAGCAGCGGGATGGAATGCAAATACATCCGCAGCGGGCTTGCCTACCGACAGGCTGAATACCAATGACGACCGGAAGCGCTTGAACACAACAACCCCCGCTCTTGCGCGCGGGGGCTGCCGTCTTGGACGCGCGGCCAGACCATGCGTAATTGGAGACTGTCCATCTCATCAACGCCGAAAGGATCGTCCGTGTTGCCCGCGTCGCTCACGCCGCGCGGTGCAGCCGCCCCAAGCACAAAGGGAAACACTGCTGTGGTCCTACGCGTCGCTCAGGAGAAACGCAAGGTGTCGTCGAAAAAGCCTTTGAGCAGGAAGTCGTTGTGCGATGCCTCGAACTCCACCTCGACGATATGGCCGTCGTCATCGAGGGTGAAGTTGAAGTCGGCCACCTCCCCCAGCGCACCTCTATAGCCGATGGCAAGGAAAACGAAGTGATCGGTGCCCAGGGATACATTGAACTCGAGAAATCCATCGTATTGCAGGGCGTTCAACCCATCGAATCCGTCGCCGAAGATCCCGAGGAGATCGAAGCCCTGATCAAGCCCCTTGTTCACACCATCGATGGTGGCGTTGCGATCGGGGTGGTGCCGCAGCGCGCGCATCATGCCTACCAGTTCGTTCTCATCAACCAGCGACAAGGCCTTCCAGACAAGCTGTTGCTCCTGGTTCAAGGGAGGTAGGTCGCGGCGGGGCATTGTATGAGGCCTGGAACGAATGTAATGGCTGCGCAGTATGCCGCCCAAAAGGACGCGGTCGGCATGAATGGCAAAGTGTGAGGGCGGTTGTAGCAGGGTCCGTGGTTCGGTCCGGAACGCCTCGGATAACAAGCCGCCGGAGCGTACGTTTATCGGACCAATAGGAATACACCATGGCTACTACCCCTCGCTTTCGCACCATTGGGCCGATGAACTGGTCCCAACAGGTGCTCCACAAGATCCTATCGGTCATCACGGAACCCGGCCTCATCGCCATCCTCCGCGCTGTACGCCACCATCCATCGCGCCCGTTGCTTGTTGATGCCATCAACGCAGAACTCGACAAAGGCACTTCCCTCATGGCCTTTTTCAGCGATAATGGCTACGCCGAACGCGTGCTCAAGGAGAACCTTTTCATCATGGAAGTGGCATGGGCGGAGGATGGGGAACAGCATTGCGACTTCAAATTCGGCATGACCGGGGATGACGAGGAAGGAGCTGTATGGGGTATCAAGATCGATGCTCAAGGCAAGGTGCATGTGGAGGAAGAAGCGCTCATCGTGTGGTCACCCGAGGATCCATTGTAGCAGCGCTAGCTGACTACGGGGTTCCCGAAGACGGGAGACCCAACATTCATACAGGGCGGGGGAGGTTCGGGTTGGTCCGGATCGCAGATCCGAACCAACAACATCCGCGTGAGCGGGGGGCCATCTTCCACATGAAGCAAGCCTACCTCTTCCCGGGTAAGCCCTGGATCGATGGGGCGGATAGCACGCGCATCGAAGCACTGAACACACGGGACAGCCTCTTCACCGAATACGTGAACGGACTCTCACCGAGCATGGCTGGCAAGAGCATGCATGAACGCTGCTTTGCCCTGATGGGTAGCGAAGGCGCGAAAGCGGTGCAAACGGAGATCGAAGCGGCGCGCAAGGAGCATGTGATGCAGTTGCTTCTGAGCGAAGGCCTACCGGCGGCACGCGTGCGCTTCCGCGAGGGCACGGCGGAAGAACTGGCCGGACAACGCGGTGTGCCGGGGTACCGGTTCGTGTACGGGGTGGAGTGAGGCGAGGATGTGCGGAGATGGCTTTGGAAGCGCACACTGACCCCTTCACTTCACCGATAAGGCCTGATCATTCATCCTTGGCCGAGCGTGCCTTCAATACCTCTTCCGCAACGTGGAGATAGATCGGATCCTTACTGGCGATCAAGTACTCGCGAATGAACCAGTCAGGGATATCCTTATCGCTCCATGCCCAAGCCCGACCGATGGCCGTCTTCTTCATTTCCGCGAACATCAGCGGCTTCTCGCCTGAATTATCGAAAACGAAGGCGTGGTAACAGAGGTCGATGCCGGGAAGAAGTTGCTGCAACGACCGACCATAGCGTTCAATGATCTTCATGCGCGGCACATCATGTCCTCCACGTTCCACTCGTGTTCGTATTCGATCGATGTTCAGTTCGGATGAATTCGTCGCGACGAAATACAGGTAGACCTTGTATCCGGCCTTCCCGGCTTTGCGCATGAGGTCCAGCTTGCTCGAATGGCTGAAGACGGTCTCGAACGAGAATTTCCTCTTGGCCTTGAGCAGTTGGTCGCATAGGAAGGCCGCCAAGAGTTGGGCGAAGTGTTCGGCGTACTCCTTGGACTTCAGTTCGAAGGTGTTCTTGTGGTACCGTTGTCCGGTCCTGAAGCGGTGCTGCGTGAATTGCGCATTCAACAATCCTGTAGTGGTCGCGAACCTGGCAAGCGTCGAACGACTTGCGACCACTTGATACGTGTCCAACGATAAGGTACCCTTCTCGCGCAGGGTCCTCGCAATTTCATCGGCATTCACGTACGTACCAACGTCAACAGGTCTTCCGCCCACCTTGGTTTCACGGACCTGCTTCAGCATGATGCTCTTTCCGGAACCGTTGGGACCGGCGAACACACGCAAGCGAAGTGTCCCTGGCATGCGTCACTACTTCTGCAAGCGAATGAGTTCCAAGCGCTTCACACGGCGCTTCACGATGCCATTCTTGTCCACCATCACCAGCCAACCATCCTTCTCCACCATGATGGTCTTGCGTACCTTGAAGGCTTCTTCTGCCGCACGCTTCGTGGCTTTCTTGAACGCCGCGTTCATGGCCTCACCTTCTGCACTTGGCTTCTTCCGGATGGTGACTTTCTCTCGTTTCGCTGCCATGATCTCAAAGGTAACGCAGGCGTGGATCGGATCCGATCTTCCCCTCCCCTGCATTCCCGACCTTCGCGCCCCGCCACCGGCGAAGCCCTATGAACGTCCTCTCTGTCGAACGCGTCGCGAAGCGCTACGGTCCACGCCAACTTTTCTCGGACATCTCCTTCGGTCTGGAGAAGGGCCAGAAGACGGCCATCGTCGCGCGCAACGGCACGGGCAAGAGCACCTTGTTGAAGTGCATCGCAGGCTTGGAGACGCCCGATGAGGGGATCATCTCCTTCAACAAAGGCATCCGCGTGGGCTACCTGGACCAGAACGTACACATGACGGCCACGCATAGCCTGGTGGACGAGATGCTGGACCAGGACGATCCGATCACGAATGCGGTCCGCGCCTATGAGCACGCCGTGGCCCGCCACGCCGATGGGAAGGTGATGCAGGATGCCATCCACCGGATGACGGAACTGAACGCGTGGGACTACGAGGCGCACGTGCAAGTGCTGCTACACCGTTTCGGGTTGCGCGACATGGAGCAGCCGGTGAACTCCTTGAGCGGCGGCCAGCAGAAGCGCCTCGCCATGGCCAAGGTCCTCATCCACGCGCCCGATGTGCTGATCCTGGACGAGCCGACCAACCACCTCGACATGAACATGATCGAGCAGTTGGAGGAGGAATTGAGCGTACCCAACCTCACCCTCCTGCTCGTGACCCACGATCGCTACTTCCTCGACAACGTCTGCGACGAGATCATCGAGATGGAGTTCGGCGACTTCACGCGCTTCAAAGGCAACTACAGCTATTACGTGGAGAAGAAGGCGGCGCTGGACGAGGTGCGCGATGCCACGCAGCAACACTTGCGCGGATTGATGCGCAGCGAATTGGAGTGGGTGCGCAAGATGCCGCGCGCGCGGGGCACCAAGAGCAAGAGCCGCTTGGACAAGTTCGAAGTGATCAAGGCGGACGCCACGCGGAACTTCGATCGCGATCAGGTGAAGATCGAGGTGAAGACCGACCGCCTCGGTGGCAAAGTGATCGAGACGCGCAACCTCACCAAGGGCTTCGGCGACCCCAACGATCCGGACAAGTACAAGCCCATCGTCTCGCACTTCTCCTATTCACTCAAGCGCGGCGACCGCATCGGCATCGTCGGCCCGAACGGTATCGGCAAGAGCACCTTCCTTGATCTGCTTACGCAGAAGATGGAACCCGATGCAGGAACAGTGAGCATCGGCGCCACCGTGATCCTCGGCACCTTCGGGCAACAGGGCCTGCACCTGAAAGAGGACAAACGCATCATCGATGTGGTGCGCGACATCGCCGAGATCATCCCGCTGAACAAAGGGAAAACGCTAACGGCATCGGGCCTGCTCGAACGCTTCCTCTTCGACAAGGAGCAACAGTGGCAATACGTGAGCACGTTGAGCGGTGGTGAGAAACGTCGCCTCTACCTGTGTACCGTGCTGATGCAGAACCCGAACGTCCTCGTCCTCGATGAGCCCACGAACGACCTCGACATCCCAACGCTGAACGCGCTGGAGGAATTCCTGAAGGACCTTGACGTGTGCCTCCTCATCGTGAGCCACGACCGCTTCTTCATGGACAAGATGTGTACGAAGCTGCTCGTCTTCCAGGGTGAAGGGAAGATCAAAGAGTGGGTGGGCAGCTACACGGAGTTGCGGGATGTGCAGCGCGCGGAGGCAGCGCGAAGCAAGGCCAAGCCTAGCAAGGCGGCGGCAGTTGAGAGCGTGAAGGAAGAGCCCAACGAGATCGCGGCCAAGGGTGGCAAGACCGCTTCGGCTGGCCAAGTGGCCAACCTCGCGGTGACGGAAGCAGGGGCCGGGTCCGCGAAGAAGAAGTTGACCTACGCGGAGAAGTTGGAGTTGCAGAAGATCGACAAGGAGATGCCGAAGCTGGAGAAGAAGAAGGAGGAGATCCTGTTGGAGATGGCCAAGGGTGGCACGGACCACCACAAACTGATGGAGCATTCCATCGCGCTGGAGAAAGCCACCAAGGAACTGGACCGGATCACGGACCGGTGGCTGGAGTTGAGCGAGCGGGGGTGAAGTGAATACATCCACAGATTTCGCAGATGGGCCTGCCTACCGGCGGCCTCGAGCGTGGATAGCTCAGAAGGAATCCGCAGGACCTGCCCCGTTCACGAGATTTCGCAGATGGGCCTGCCTACCGGCAGGCAGGCAGACAATGCAAGTTGCGGGCAAAGCTTACTTACTATTGGGAATGGACCAGCGGGATCCGGAAACCTATGCGATCATTGGCGCGGCAATGGAGGTCCATGCCCAATTGGGACATGGCTTTCTTGAGAATGTGTACCACGACGCATTGTGTGCTGAACTGACGCTGCGCGGCATTCCTTTCCAGCGAGAGGTTCAATTCCAAGTGTTGTACAAAGGAGTACCACTCTCAGTGAAGTACCGGTCCGATCTGGTTTGCCTTGGTTCGATCATCTTTGAACTCAAGGCCATACACAGGATCAGCAGCGTTGACCAAGCCCAACTCTTGAACTATTTGAAAGCATCCGGCCTTAACCGTGGCCTGCTCTTGAATTTCGGAAGCCCTAGCCTGCAGCACGAGCGCATGGTCTGGAACTACGAAGAAGAATAGCGCCACCATCACCAAGAAGACCACCGGTAGGTGGTCCGATCTGCGTAATCTGCGGATAACCCTTTCCCATCCACTGATCGCCGGTAGGCGATCCATCTGCGCAATCTGCGGATGTATTCTGCGGATCAGAATTTCGGGCAGGGCACGATACGCCGCTTGCTCATTGCGCGCTTCTTGCTCTGTTGTGCGAACGCGTAGCCCAGGGTGATCTCGTGCGCGCCTGCGGATTGTCCGGCCAGGCGTGAGATGGTGATGTCGTAGCTGTACCCGATGCGGACGCCGTTCACGATCGTACCGACGAGGAGGCTTAACGCATCGCGGTTACTGAATCCCGCTTCGTAGTGCTTCAACAGTGGAATGCCACGGTACCAGATACCGGCGTAGAACGGATCGCGTTCGAAGTAACCGCCGACATCCAACTGGTCGTACTTGCCTTGTGAACGGTAATTGTACGCGAGCACGATGCTCTGCTCATGGTCGCGGATCACGGGTGTGCGCAAGGTGGTGCGCCATCCGCCGTGCATGCTGAACTTCACCGGCATGCGGGTCTCGTTACCGATCAACGATTGGTTCGGGCGATTGAGGTGGTGGAAAGAGATCCCTGTCCAGTAGCGCGGCGTGAAGAGCATGAGTCCACCACCGAAGTCAGCGTAGCTGATCCCGGTGCCGCGCAGGTATTCATACGTGCCCACGTCGCCGCCGCGTGCGAGTTGGTCGCCGAAGATCAGTTTGGAGTAATCCACCGAATGATTCACCCAACCAAGTTGCAGTGCAGGACGCAGAAAGACCTTCCGCTTCAACTCGATCTCATAGGCATATTGCCCGGCCACGCTTGTGTAGCTCAACGCACCACTACCGGCCTTGTCATGCGTCACCAGCAGGCCGATGCCGCTGTTGATGTCCGGCATGTAGTGGTCCACGGCGAGGTTGGTGGTAACGAACGCGCCGGGGAAGGCGGGCCATTGATCGCGGACCGCGAGGCCCATGCGCGTTTGCAAGCCCGTGCCTGCGAACGCAGGACTGATATAGGTGGGTACGGCGTAGAACTGCGCGAACTGTGCGTCCTGCGCGGTCAACGGACCGAACGCAAGCACACCCAGGACCAGCTGCCATACCCGCTTCTCATTCATGTGCGTTCACGCGCGCCGTTGCGGGGTCGCGCTGCATGAGGATGTCCATGCCGAGTTCTCGTCCGTCCAGATCATTGGCCTTCGCGAGCAGTTCGCTCTGTTGCATCAGGAAGCCTTGCGCCTCCACCGTCATGTGGTAACGCTGGCCAGGTGTAAGCACCAACAGGTAGCGGCCGGTCTTCTCGTTGCTGTTGTACACGCCCACCACTTCCTCACCGGTATCATCAGTGAGCAGGATGCGTGCCTTCACCGGCTCATCGCTGGCATCGGCCACCACACCACGCACCACCATGTAGTTCAACTGGCTGCCGGGGAAGACGACCTGATAGATGTCCTGCATCCCCAGACCGCCCGGACGTTCGCTGCTGAAGTAACCGGTGTAGCCGTCCTCGCTCAAACAGAAGTAGATGTCGTCGTTCACGGTGTTCAGTGGGTAGCCCATGTTCTCGGGCAGGGTCCATCCATTCATGTCCGCATCCACGAGCGTGGTCTTGAAGATGTCGTAACCACCCATCGTGTTGTGGCCCTTGCTGCTGAAGAAGAGCGTGATGCCATCGCTGTGCATGAAGGGCGCGTCCTCATCGAAGGCGGTATTCACCTTTGGTCCAAGGTTCAGCGGCAAGCTCCACTCCCCGTTCGGCAAGCGACGGATGCGGTAGAGGTCACGACCACCGAATCCGCCCGGACGATCGCTGGTGAAATAGATCTCATCACCACCCGGAGCGATGCTCGCACTGGGCTCGTGGTCCTTGCTGTTGATGCGGGCCGTCATCAGTTGTGGAACCTGCCATTTCCCGGCGTGCATGCGCGTCTCGTACAGATCACCGGATACCAGGTCCGCGCTGGTGTGGTACACGATCATGCTGCTGCCATCGGGATCCAAACCCACGGTGGCGTCGTGTGTATTCGTATTCAACGGAGCGCCTGCGTTCACCGCATTGGACCAGACGTCATCGATACGTTTCGCCACATAGATATCCTCCAGCCATTGGCCGGTGGGGTCCTTGATGCGGCCGGTGGTCCCTTCGCGACGGGAAGTGAAGTACATCGTATTGCCATCGGCGGTCACCAACGGGCAGTAATCATGTGCAGCGGAGTTCACCATGGCGCCCATGTTGCGGATGGTCACATCCACCGGTGCCTTCACCAGTTCCTTGGCCGTAACGGCCATGGCGATCCGGCGATCCACCTCAGCGTCCTTCACCACGCGATAATTCAATTGCTTGTAGTGGGTGAACAATTCAGCAGCCTCCTCGAAGCGCTGTTGGCGATGACGGGCCATGGCGAGTTCATAGTATGCTTCAGTATGTCCACCGCGCACCGCACGTTCCAGGTAAGGCAACGCCTTGTCACGCTGCGTGGGCAGGTTGACGAGGCAGAGGCCATACTCGTAGTACACCTCCACGAAGGAGGTGTCCACCGGTAGCAAGCGCTTGTACAGCTTTGCCGCTTCGGCGTAGTCCTCGGCGGCGAGGTAGGCCTTCGCTTGGTCCAACAGCTGGTTGTGCGGACGCTTGTAGTTCATCTGCGCGGAGAGCGCCGTGCCGATGAA
>Ga0138256_10001394_pt1 | contig 26066 bp, 23 predicted proteins | sample KNB2016incub_MG_FD_105486 | JGI IMG/M metagenome (GOLD analysis project Ga0138256, IMG submission 105486) | Active sludge microbial communities from wastewater in Klosterneuburg, Austria - KNB2014incub_MG | ecosystem: Engineered > WWTP > Activated sludge > Unclassified | place: Austria...
CGCCTTCGCCCCATTATCGAGCGCCGACCACGAGAGGTTCTCGCTCTCGCATTCCGGTGGCGAGCAGGCCGTCAAGTACACCTGCCACAGGTTGCTCAGGCTGGTGCGCTGGGACGACGGTGCGCTGTTGATGTCATAGAGGAAGTTCATCCAGTCGTACTCCACGCCGCGATTTGCGGTGAGGCACTGGTTCTCGAGCCACTTCACTGGGGTCTTGCAGCTGACCGCCACCGGGGGCTGCTGCACCGTGTACGAGCTGTCCATGAACTCCTTGTAGTACCCGAAGGCGCAATCGGACTGCTCTTGATGATTGAAGATGCGGCTCGCGTACAGGTGCGCGAAGCCCTCGGACGCGCCCGCGCCGATGTGCTCCTGCGACTGCAGGCAGTGGTACTGGTTCGACGACCCGACGTGATCGCAGCGGCACAGCGGCTGCGAGATCGGGTTGTCGTAGTCGGTCGTCAGGTTGCCCATGCCGAGGCCCTGCACCGCATGCCCGAACTCGTGGCCCACCACGAACTTGCTCCACCCGTCCGAGGGGTCCAAGGTGTTCTTTCGTCCGAGGCATATCGTGCTCTGCTTCAGCGCATGACTGGTCGACGCCCACGAGATGGGCGGCTCGCCGCCGCCCGCCGAGCAGTCGATGTTGTTCGTGCTCGGATCGCGCGTCGTCACTCGGATGTGCCCCTGGCTCAGCCCGTGATCGGGCATGTCGAACATCCTACCCCCAACCACCAGGATGTTCGAGGCCACCGTGGTCAAGTAGACGCCGACCTGCACCGTGGTAGGCGCCGGGCCCGGGTGGACGTCGAAGAGCGTGCGGGCGTAGCCCACCACCGGCGTGTTGACCGGAGCGCCGCCATAGTCGAAGCTCTGCTCCGTCTCGACATCCACGGTCACCGCCCCGCTGTTGGTCTGAGTGCGCAGCTTGGACGCGAGAGTCAAACCGTAGGTGCCCGCCGGCAGATCCATGCTGGGCGTGCAGCCCGAAGACCCGAGCCAACCCGCCCACACCGCTTGACCGGTGTCGTAGTTCTCGAGCAGCGCCGCCGTGTAGCGGGCTGGCTCTGCGTTGAAGCCGTTCATCCAGAAGTAGTCCTCGCCCACGTTGGCGTCGTAGAACTTCCACGTGTGGGTCCCGCACACCTTCGTTGGGCCCGGCGGGCCGTCGAGGGGGGTGCCGGGCGCCGGCACACTGGCGGGCCACGCTTCCCAGAAGTCGACGGACCCCCTGATCTGGTAGCCCGCGCCGCCCACGGGCGGAAGCGAGGCGACGGGCACGAAGCTGCTGCCGTTCCAGACGTCACCTTGTGGCGTGAGCAGCGTCGCGTCCAGCGCCGCGAGCTGCATCCGCTCCTGGCGCGGGTCCCGCGGGTTCGCCAGGGCGAAGCGCCGGGCGGTGGAGCCCCAGAGCGTGATCGTCGAGAGCCCGGGGTCGAACTCGTACGCCAGACGCGACGTGGTGAGCTGGCGCTGAGCGCGCCCCTTGTACAGCTGCAGGCTGGCGTGGACGCTGCTCACCGAGCCCACCGAGCGGATCGGGAGCCACGACAGGTCGATGGGCACCGTGAATGACGCGCGCGCGGGGACCACCAGGCTGCCCAGGAAGATGGACGCCTTTCGGGTGTCGAGGCCGAAGCTCTCGAGGGTGACCCCGACCGTGACGTCTTCGCCAGCGTTGTTGCTCATCACCAGACCGAAGCTCGCCGGCAGTGCCAGGCGCGAGTGGACGTCGAGGTCCACCCAGTCCGCCGAGACCCACGGCGCGCTGGCGCCGCCTTCGGGGATGTACACGCCGCCGATGCGCTGGCTGTCGGTCGCGACGGGTGCCTCTTCGTGACGGCCACAGCCTTCGAGGGCGCTCAGCGCCGCCAGCGAGCAGAGCCACACGGCGATTCGTGCGTGGCGGCGGTGTTCGATCTTCTTTCGTGCAGGGTTCGTCTCCATGCGTTGCCTCCGAGCGCACGTTGCGCGATCGGCGATGCTCCGCGCAAGCAACTCTGCGATGGCATCCGTGCGGCAGTCGTCAAAATGAAACGCGCGTTTCATTTTGGGAGACGTGCACGACGCCGCTTCGCGCGCTTGCGTCACTCCGCTCGCAACGCGCGTTGCATCGGTCGTATGACACGTGTCATGCACTTCGGTATGCTGCAGCCGGTGAAGCAATCGCAGTTCGGATCGGGAACGCGCGTGCTCCGCATGCCGCTCGTCGTGGTCGAGGCGCGCGACGTCGAGGCGCGCGCGCTCGAGCTGATCCACGCCGCAGACGGTCGCGCGCTGGGCAAGCCCTTGATCTGGTTTCAGCCCGCCAGCCAGAGCGCGAGCGACAGCGCCGAGGCGGTGCTGCTCGCCGACGGCAGCGACGGACGCTGGGCTGCGACTCGGGCCGCGGAGCTCTCACAGAGCGGGTTCTTTGGCCTGATCGTCGTGGCTGCCCACGCGGCGGACAAGAGCGTGGTGGTCGATGCATACCGCGGGGGCGCTCACCTGTGGTTGTCGCTGCCCCTCGATCCGCGGGTCTTTCCGGTCCAGGCCGAGAGCCTGATCCGCCGCCTGACCGGCGATCCCGCTTCCGAGGAGATCGGCGTGCAGATCGGCCCCGAGCCGCGCGTGGTGCGGTTCGACGATCGGCCCGTGAAGCTGACGCAGCAGGGCTACGCGCTCTTGCTCTTCTTGCTCCCACGCCGGGGCGCGTGGGTCAGGACGGAGGTCATCGCCCGGGAGCTGTCCCTCGCCGAAGCTCCTGCCGACGCAGAGCGCGTCCGCCTGTGGGTGCTGCGCCTGCGCGCGGCGCTGGGTGACCTGGCGTGGATCCTCGAGGGCCGCGAGGGCTTGGGCTTCCGGGTGAACCTCCGCAAGGACTCCACCGCAGCTCGGCGCCTGCGCCCCCACGGGCGCTACCGGCACCGTCCGCGTTGATTCGACTCGTGGCGGTGGAGCTAGCGCCGCCCGGGTGGGCTCGAGCTCCACGAAAGAGCGTGTCGCGTCGGCACGGAGCGACGATCCAGAGCAGGTTTCAGCCGAGCACAGAGGTTTGAGGTCACAGATCGTGACCTCAAACCCGGGCCGAGGTGGGCGCCTGCCGATTGCTGGAAGGTGCTCAAGTCTTCAGTGGCCGAGCCGTTCCGTCCGCCGGGGCGAGTTCCCGGCGGATGCGCTATGTTCCGAGCGCGATGTCGTGGACCCGAATCGGCGAAAGGCTCAGCCGAACCCTTGCGGTCAAGGAGGTGGACCGCGCGAAGCTCGCCGAGTCCGCGCGCGTTTCCGTCGCCGACCTGACCGCGCTCGAGCAGGGCCAACCAGCGAAAGTATCGACCGCCGCTCTCGCGCGGCTTGCTCGCGAGCTCGGTCTTCCGCCGACCGCGCTGTGGAGCGAGGATCCGGCGGCAGAAATTGAGCTGTCTCTTCACTTCCGGCACGCCTCGGTGCCAGACTTCTTCCACGAGGACGCGGCCGTCGCGGAGCGGGCGGTGTTGGATGCGCGGGCGCTCGACGAGCTCGACGTGCTCCTCGGCCGCCAGCCGCTGCGGACATGGTTCGGTCCTCGTGAGGTCGGAGCGCCGGCCCACGAGGACGGGTACGCGCGCGCCCGAGAGGTCAGGCGCGTTCTGGCGGCCAAGCAAGTGCTGTCGTCCGAGGCTGCTCCGATTCCGATCGGCTTCGATGTGCTGGTCGAAGACTCGCTCGGTATCGCGGTGATCGAAGCGAAGCTCAGGACCGGATCCGTTCTGGCGCTGACGGCGAAGGACGCACCCACCAACACTGTGGCGATCATCGTCAACAGCGCCACCGGCAATACGAGCCACCTTCGGCACCGTGTGGACATCGCCCACGAGCTCGCGCATGCGCTGTTCGACGCTCCGGCGGCACCTCTATCCGTGTGGGTAGATCGAGACCGCGATGCCGACTACGGCCATCAGAAGACCGCAGTCCCCGAGGATGCCGTCGAGCAGCGCGCGCGCGCCTTCGCGGCGGAGTTTCTCGTGCCTCGCGAGGGGTTGAGAGAGCTACTCGGGCCGCCACCGGCGGAGCAGGCTTCGTTGAAGGCCGCGACCGAGATGGTTCGGAGTGCTCAAGAGCACTTCCTCTCCTCGACGGAGCTGACGGCACACCATCTGGCCAACAACAGCTACATCCCGAAGTTCCTGCACGAGGAGCTCTTGCGTGCCGTTTCGCCGTTGGCCTTGCCGCCCGTGCAACGCAGGCAACCGGCTCTGGTACGCCGCGCGCGCGAAGCGGTCGAAGCCGGTGTCATGACGGCGATGGCCGCGCGGGAAGTTCTCGGGCTTTCTGTCTGGGCAAAGCTGCCGTGGAGCTGAGCCAGAGCGCGCGTCGATGTCCGAACGCTACCTCCTCGACGCCAATGCCGTCATCCCGCTCCAGCGCACCGGGCAATTGGACGCGCTCGTAGCCATAGGCGCCAAGTTGCAGCTTCTGGTCGTGGAAGAAGTCTATGACGAGCTCTGCGAGCCGCGGGGCGGCAAGCTGTCGCGCGAGGCTGCCGAAATGAGAAGGGCCTTGGATGGGAACGTGACTCTCGCTTCGATCGAGCCCGAGTCCGCCGCTTCCGCACGGTTCGATGCCCTGAAGGCTCGCAAGAGGGGGGGCATCAAGTCCAACCTCGGTGAGGCAGCATCAGTCGCCTGGGCCGCCGATCACGACGACGTCGTGTTCGTGACGCGTGACGCGGCGGCTGCATTCCTGGCATTGAACGAGCTCGGTTCCCGCGTGACCACGTTCTTTCAGCTGATCCGGGAAGCCGTGGAGCTCGGCGCACTCGCGCCGTCCAAGGCGCGTCTCATCGGTGACACATGCTCCGTCACGTCCGGAGTCGAAGCCGACCCGCCGCTCTGGTGGAACGAGTGGCTGGTCTCGAAGAGCTCCTGACGCAGCGCGGGCCGGTTGCCCTGAGAAGAGCGTCGGCACGACTCGTGCGGCATGCAGTCAGAAGCCGGCGTCACGCAAGGGTTCCGTCAGAACGCCCACGCCACGTGGCTGACCACATACGCGGCAACCGCCATGCCCAGCGCCCAGAGAGTCGACGCGAGCATCCCCGTCACGAGCGTTGGTGTCGGCGCGGATGCTAGGGCGTGGAGCGCGTGCATCCTGCGCACGCTAGCCCACCGCTCGCATGGCGATGAAGTGTCCAAGCTCGTGAAGCAGCACGACCGCGAGCAGGACAAGCGCGTTCCGCCACCCCGATTGCCCCGTCGCACCCAGAGTGAACAGCACAGCCGTTCCGAGAAGGAGCCACACGCGCCCGTTCGAAGCGGGCTGCTCGAGAAACAGCGCGCGCGCCGCCTCGTAGGTCCCCTTCGACTCCTCCACGTTGCCGAGCCCTTTCGCCCCGGGGGTTCCGCGCGAGTTACACCGTGAACGTGAACTTCTCGCCGTCCAGGCCCACCTTGATGGTGGTGCCCTCGGGGTAGCGGTTGCCCAGCAGCGATTCGGCGAGCGGATCTTGGACTTGCTTCAAGATGGCCCTGCGGAGGGGGCGCGCGCCCAGGGCGGGCTCGTAGCCCAGATCGACCAGGCGCAGCTTGGCCTCTTCGGTGAGCTCGAGGGTGACGCGGCGATCGGCCAAGAGCTTGTCCAGGCGGCGCAATTGGATGTCGACGATCTTGCGCAGGTCGACCTTGGTCAGCGAGCGGAAGACCACCACGTCGTCGATGCGGTTCAAGAACTCGGGGCGGAAGAACTCGCCCAGCTGTCCGATCAGCACGTCGCGCAGGGCCTCGCGGCCGTCTGCGGATTCGAACAGCTTGGGATCGGTCTCGAGGATGCGCTGCGAGCCGATGTTGCTGGTCATGATCACCACCGTGTTCGAGAAGTCCGCCGTGCGGCCCCGGCCGTCGGTCAGGCGGCCGTCGTCGAGCACCTGGAGCAGCAGGTTGAACACGTCCTGATGGGCCTTCTCGACCTCGTCGAAGAGCAACACCGAGTAGGGGCGGCGGCGTACGGCCTCGGTCAAGAAGCCGCCCTGATCGCTGTCCGCGTAGCCGGGCGGCGCCCCGATCAGGCGCTGCGCCATGTGGCGCTCCATGAACTCGCTCATGTCGAGGCGGGTGAGCGCCAGCTCGTCGTCGAACAGGAACTCGGCCAGGGCTTTGCCCAGCTCGGTCTTGCCCACGCCGCTCGGGCCCAGGAAGAGGAAGCTGCCGATGGGCTTGCCGGGATCGCGCAGGCCCACGCGGCCACGGCGCACCGCGCGGGCGATGGCCTTGACCGCTTCGTCCTGGCCGACCACCCGCTGCTCGAGCCGGGTCTCCATCTTCAGCAGCTTGTCGGCCTCGCCCTCGAGCATCTTCGCCACCGGGATGCCGGTCCAGACGGCGAGGGTGCCGGCCACCTCGCTCTCGGTCACCACACGCGAGCTCTCGTCCAGCACGCCGGCGTTGCGGGCGGCCTCTTCCGCCGCGTGGTGCCGCTTCTCGAGCTCGGGCAGCGTCACGTGCTCGACCTCGCCCAGCCGGGCGAAGTCTTTCTTGGCGCGGGCGTCTTCCAGCGCGGCGCGCGCCGCGTCCAGCTCGCTCTTCAGCGCGCGCACGGCGGCCACGGCGCCGCGGCGCGACTCGAGCTTGCTCTTCATCTCGGCCACCTTGGGCTCCAGCTCGCCCAGCTCGGCGCTCAGCCGGTCGCGTGTGGCCTTCGAGACCTTGTCGTCGGTACGCTCCAGCGAGCGAAGCTGGGCCTTGAGCGACTCGGCGCGGCGAATCGCGGCGTCCACCGGCGCCGGGACGCTGTCGGTGTCCACCCGCTTCGCCGCCGCGGTCTCGTCCAGCAAGTCGACGGCACTGTCGGGCAAGAAGCGATCTTGCAGATAGCGCTTGGCGAGGCGCACGGCCGAGCCGATGGCGCCCTCGCTGATCTCGACCTGGTGTCGCTCTTCATAGCGGCTGGCCACGCCACGCAAGATCTCGATGGCCGCATCGACGCCGGGCTCGTCGATGGGCAGCGAGGTGAAGGCGCGGAGCACCGTCGGATCCTTCTCGGTGACCTTGCGCAGGCCCTCGGGGGTGGTGGTGGCCAGCATGCGGATCTCGCCCCGCAAGAGCGGCGACTTCAAGAAGTCGCCCACCGCGGCCCCGCCGGGGCCCTGGCCGAAGATCTGCTCCAGCCCGCGCACCACCAAGATCGGCTGCCCGCGCTTGTCGTCGGCCAGCGACGAGAGCAGCCCACGCATGCGCTCGTCCACGTCGCTGCGCAGGCGAGTGCCGGCCACCAGCGCGGCCGCGTCCAGCTCGAGCAGCCGCACACCGGCCAGGGTGGTCGGGACGTCCCCGTCGGCGATGCGCTGCGCCAGCGACGAGACCACGGCGCCCTTGCCCACGCCCGGCTCGCCCACCAGCAGCGTGTTGTTCTTCTGGCGGCGTTCCAAGATGGTGGTCAGGCGTCGCACCTCAACGTCGCGCCCCAGCACCGGATCGAGCCGGCCCGCGCGGGCGTCGTCGACCCAATCGTGGGTGTACTGATCGGTGGTGACCGTGCCCACCAGGCCCTTCTTGGGCGACGGCCGCGGCACCGAACGCAGTGCGGAGAGGTGACCGCGCAGCGAGCCCGGCGCGATCCCCAGCGCGCCCAAGATCTCGCCGGCCGGGCCCCGGATCTCTTGCGACAGTGCGTTGAGCAGGTGCTCGATCTGCACGGTGCCGCTGCGCTCGCGCTCGGCCTCGCGCCCCGCGCGCTCGAGCAGGTCCAGCATGCTCGACGCCAGATACGCCGGCTCTTTGCTGGTCGGCAGCTGGGCCAGGGCACGCTCGCAGGCCGAGCCCAGCTCGACCAGATCGATGTTGGCGGCGCGGAACACGGCGCTCACGCCCGGGTCCCGCTCCAGCGAACGGGCCAAGAGATGCAGCGGTAGCACCTCGGCGTGCTTGCGTTCGTCGGCAATGGCCTGGGCGCCGGCCACCAAGCCCTTGGCGTCCGGCGCGTAACGGTCGAGAGAGAGCGTGGTCGTGTCCGAGCTCGGCATGGCTGGCCGAACTTATCGCGACCTGGGCAGGACGGGGAGCTTACCGTAAGATCGCCGGAAGAATGCCCGCCCGGGTCGTGATGTACCTCAAGCCCTATTGCGTGTACTGCGTCCTGGCCAAGCGCCTGCTCGACAAGAAGGGGGTCCGCTTCGACGCGATCGACGTGACCGGCGACAACCAGAAGCGCGCCTGGCTGGTGGAGGTGACCGGCCACTTCACGGTGCCGCAGATCTTCATCGGCGACCGGCCAATCGGTGGGTTCGACGCCTTGAGCCGCCTCGACCGCGACGGGAAGCTCGACGCCCTCTTGGCGGGGGAGTAACTCGGCCTGGTGCCCACCCTCGGCGAGCTGCCGTACTGGTTCATGGCCGGCACCGTCGTGGCGCTGGGCCTGGCCTTTGGCAGCTTCCTCAACGTGGTGATCTACCGCCTGCCGCGCGGCCAGAACCTGGCGCATCCGCCCTCGCGCTGCCCCCACTGCGGCAAGCAGATCCGCGCGTTCGACAACATTCCGCTTTTCGGTTGGCTGCTGCTCTTCGGCAAGGCCCGCTGCTGCGGCGCGCGCATCTCGCCGCGCTACCCGCTGGTCGAAGCGCTGGGCGGGCTCGCGGCCTGGGCGGTGCTCGAGGTCAAGGTGATGACCTTGCCGTCCGAGACGCTGTGGCACAAGGCGCTCTTCGTCTTCTTGCCCTACTTCGCGCTGGTGCTCGGGCTGATCGCGGCGGCGTTCATCGATCTCGAGCACATGATCTTGCCGGACGAGATCACCCTCGGCGGCACCGTGCTGGGCCTTCTCACCGTGCCGCTGCGCGGTGAGGTGAGCTGGAAAGAGGCCGCCCTCGGCGCGGGCATCGGCTTCGTGATGATCTGGCTGCCGTTCGACGTGCTCTACCGGAAGATCCGCGGCCGCGCTGGCATGGGCATGGGTGACGCCAAGCTGACCATGCTGGCGGGGGCGTGGTTCGGCTGGCCGGGCGCGGTGTTCGCGCTCTTGGCGGGCGCGGTCCAGGGAACCCTTGCCGCCGTGGTGCTGTTTCTGGCTCAGGGCAAGATCGAAGAGCCCGAGGCAGTACGGCGCGAGCGCGAAGAGCTGCGCCTGGCCATCGAGCAGGCCGAGACCGAAGAAGAGCGGCGCGAGCTGGAAGCCGAGCTTGCGGCCGACCCGATCGGTGAAGAGGCGGGCGACGATCTGGGCCAGGCGCGACTCCCGTTCGGGCCGTTCCTGGTGCTCGGCACCCTCGAGTTCATGCTGTTCGGCAGGTACTTGGTGGAGGACTACCTCGCGTACTTCCGGGTGCTGTGATGCGCGCTGCCTTCTGTCTCACCGCCGCCGCCGCCGTGCTCGCGTGCAGCACCAGCCTGAGCGGGCCGCCCACGGGCAAGCACCCGGGCAATGCCGCGCTGGTGAAGAGCGTTGAGTATCCACCGCCGCCGGCCGTGGCCGAGGTCGTGCCCGAGCGGCCCAGCGACGAAGCGTGCGTCTGGGTCGACGGAAGCTGGGACTGGATCAGCGGCCGCTGGGAGTGGCAGAGCGGCGGCTGGGTGAAGCCGCCGAAGGGTTGCTACTTCCGGCAGCCGAGCATGTCGTGGCCCCAGGCCGGGGCGCTTCAGTACTTCCCCGCGCACTGGTACCCCGACAACGTCGACGAGCTGCCGCCCGAGAAGGCGCAGACCGCGTGCGCGGCGCCGGTGTCGTGCGGCCGACCCGCGCAGAAATACGTGCCGGGCGGGCGGTGAGCGCCACGCGGCGTTCTCGTGTATGTTCCCGCCGCCCATGACTCGTCACGTCTTCCGCGAATACGACATCCGCGGCGTCGCCGACCGCGATCTGACCGATGATCTGGTGCGCAAGATCGGCCGAGGCCTGGCCAAGATGTTGCGCCCCGACGGTGCGTCGAAGCCCCACCCCCGCATTGTGGTGTGCCGTGACTGCCGGCGCTCGGGGCCGCGGCTGTTCGAGGCGCTGGTGCACGGCCTGACAGAGGCCGGCGCCGACGTGGTCGACGTGGGCGTTGGCCCCACGCCCCTGATGTATTTCGGTGTGCACCACCTGGATGCCGACGGCGGCGTGATGATCACCGGCAGCCACAACCCGGGTGACGAGAACGGCTTCAAGATCATGAAGGGCAAGGCGTCGTTCTTCGGCGCCGACCTGCAGAAGCTGGCTGATTACGTGCAAACGTCGACCGAGCCGCTGGGCCCCAAGGGCTCGCTCGAGACCTGCCCGATCGAAGAGGCCTATCTCGACGAGCTGCGGCGACGCATTCACCTCGGCGCCACCGACATGACCGTGGTGATCGACGCCGGCAACGGCGCGGCCGGGCCGCTGGGCGTGCGCGCGCTGCGCGACACGGGCCTCTCGCCGGTGGCGCTGTACTGCGACATGAACGGGTCGTTCCCCAATCACCACCCCGACCCGACCGTTCCCAAGAACCTCGAGGTGCTGATCGCGACGGTCAAAGAGAAGAACGCCCGGGTGGGCATCGCCTGGGACGGCGACGGCGATCGCATGGGCGTGGTCGATCAGAGCGGCGAGATCGTGTGGGGCGATCGCCTGCTGGCGCTCTTCGCCCGCGACATCTTGGGTGAGAAGAAGGGCGCCGTGGTGATTGGCGAGGTGAAGTGCTCGCAGTCGACCTACGACGACATCGCGAAGCACGGCGGACGCCCCATCATGTGGAAGACGGGCCACTCGCTGATCAAGACCAAGATGAAGGAAGAGAAGGCCCTGCTCGCCGGCGAGATGAGCGGCCACTTCTTCTTCGCCGATCGCTACTTCGGCTACGACGACGGCATCTACGCCGCGCTGCGCCTGCTCGAGATCTTGTCGCGCGGCTCCCAGACCGTGGTCGAGCTCTTGCGCGACCTGCCCCAGGGGGTCAGCACTCCCGAGATCCGCGTCGACTGCCCGGACGCGCTCAAGGTCGAGGTGGTGGCCGGCGTGAAAGAGCGCCTGCGCGGCAAGGGCGAGCTCACCGAGATCGACGGCGTCCGTATCACCTACCCCGACGGCTCGTGGGGCCTGGTCCGGGCGTCGAACACCGGCCCGGTGATCGTGGTGCGCTTCGAGGCGCCCAGCGCCGCCCGCCTGGCCGAGGTGCGGCGCGAGGTCGAGGGCGCGCTCGACGCTTCCCGGGCCGATGCGGAGCGCCGCGGCGGATGAGCGCTGCCACCGAGAGCGGCGGGGCCGAAGGCTGGACCATCGCCAAGGTGCTGTCGTGGGCCACCGACGACTTCAAGGGTCGACGCATCGAGACGGCGCGCCTCGACGCCGAGCTCTTGCTCTCGGAGGCCCTGGGCCTCGATCGCATCCGGCTGATCATGGACAGCCGGCGTCCGCTCACGCCGGCAGAGCTCGGTGCCTTCCGTGAGCTGATCAAGCGTCGGCGCGGCGGCGAGCCCATGGCCTACATCCTGGGCCGGCGCGAGTTCTTCGGCCTCGAGTTCCGAGTCGACCGCCGCGTGCTCATCCCGCGGCCCGACACCGAGGCCCTGGTCGAGGTCGCGCTCGAGCGCACGCGGGCGGCCTACATGTTCGGCAACGCCCTCGACCTGTGCACCGGCTCGGGCTGCGTCGCCGTGGCCTTCGCCAAGCAGCGTCCCACGTGGCGCGTCACCGCGACGGACATCTCCGAGCCCGCGCTGGGGTTGGCGTTCGAGAACGCACAGCGGCTCGGGACGGTGTTCGGCATGACGTTCTCGGCAGGCGACCTGTTCGCCGCGCTGGCGGCCGCCGAGCGCTTCGACCTGATCACCGCCAACCCGCCGTACGTTTCCGCCCCCGAGGTCCTGAAGCTCGACCGGGGGATCCGCGAGTTCGAGCCGGCCGTCGCGCTGGGCTCCGGCGCCGACGGGCTCGATCTGATCCGCCGTATCGTGACGGGCGCCGGCGCACACCTCGCGCCCGGCGGCGTGCTGGCGCTCGAGGTGCAGTTCGATCAGGCAGACCGCGTGGCCGAGCTGATGCAGTCGGCCGGATTCACCGCGATCGAGAAGCGACGCGACCTGGGCGGGCACGAGCGGGTGGTCAGCGCGTGCTGGCCCGCCGCGCCCGCGGCATGACGCCCACCCGCCCGCTCGCGCTCACGCCTTCGGGCCGAAGGCCGTGACCACGAAGCCGCCGCCCTTCTCGTCCACGTGCATGTCGAGCAGGCCCCGCCGCCCGGCGTCTTCCAGCAGCTGATTGAAGGTGCGATAGCCGTGAAACCGCTCGGAGAAGCTCGGCCGCTTGCGCTTCAGCACCTGCTTGATCATCGACCCGTGCACGGCGCCGTCCCGATCGCCGAACAGCGCCTCGACCGTGTCGAGCACCAGCTCGAGCGCCTCGTTCTGGCGCACCTCCAGGCTCTGCTCGGGTTTGTCGGGCTCGCCGGCCGAGGTCGGTGCCGAGTTCGGCGCCGAGGTGGCCGCGGAGGTCTGTGCCGAGGTGCGCGGCGGCGGCGGGGGCGCCGGCTTGGGCTGCGGCCGCTTCTCCTTCCCGCGCCGCTGCTCGCGCTGGGCTCGCACCAGATCGTCGTAGTAGATGAACTCGTCGCAGTTCTCGATCAAGAGGTCGCTCGAGCTGTTCTTCACGCCGAGGCCGATCACCCGCTTGGCGTTCTCGCGCAGCTTCGAGACCAGCGGCGAGAAGTCGCTGTCGCCCGAGACGATCACGAACACGTCCACGTGGCTCTTGGTGTAGCAAAGGTCCAGCGCGTCCACGACCAGCCGGATGTCGGCCGAGTTCTTGCCCGAGTACGACACGTGGGGGATCTCGATGAGCTCGAACGAGGCTTCGTGCAGCATGCGCTTCGATGACTTGTAGCGATCCCAGTCCGCATACGCCCGCTTGACCACGACCTTGCCCTTGTCGAGCAGCCGCTCGAGCACCAGGCCGATGTCGAAGTCGTCGTACTTGGCGTCGCGGACGCCGATGGCCACGTTCTCGAAGTCGCAGAAGATCGCCAGGTTCAGGGTCTCGTCGAGTCGCTCGGTCACGCCCGACCATAGCCCGATCGCGGGGCTGTGGCATCATCCCCGCGTGACCGACCTCGCCGAGCTCAAGCGCAGCCTGGTGGCGCAGCTGGTCAGGCAGCTGGAAGACGAGCTTTCGACCATGCAACGCGCCGCCAAGCAGGCGCGCGAGGCCGCGACGCACGAAGAGGCGAAGCCCGAGAACGACAAGGACACGCGGGCGCTCGAGGCTTCTTACCTGGCGGGCGCGCAGGCGGCCCGGGTGCGCGAGATCGAGGTCGCGATCAAGACCCTGGCGACCATGCCGCTGCTCGCCTTCGCCGGGGGCAAGACCATTCAGGCGTCGGCGCTGGTGACGCTGGAAGACGAAGCCGGCGTGCGAACCACCTTCTTCTTCGTGCCCGTGGGCGGGGGCTCGCGGCTCACCGCCGGCGACCGCGAGGTGCAGGTGCTGACCCCGCAGTCGCCCCGCGGTCAGGCGCTGCTGGGGCTGCGGGAGGGTGAAGCCATCGAGGTGAAGGGCAGCGAGCTGACGATCGTCACGGTGGCGTGACCCGCGGCGTGTGGATCGCGGGCGCCGCGCGGGTCAGGCCTGGGCCACGCGGTTGCGGCCGGCGTTCTTGGCTGCGTAGAGCGCCCCGTCGGCGGCCGAGAGCAGCTCTGCCGAGGAAGCGAAGGCTCGCGCGCCGGTCATGGTGGCCACGCCCACGCTGGTGGTCACGGGCAGGCTGTGCCCTTCGAACACGACGGCCATGCCCTCGACCAGTGCCCGCACGCGCTCGGCGAACTGCAGTGCCTTGTCCGGGGGAATGCCGCGCAAGACCACCACGAACTCTTCTCCGCCGTAGCGCGCGAACACGTCTTCGGTGCGCAGCGAGCGGCTGACGGCGGCCGAGACCTTCTTGAGCACCAGGTCGCCGGCGGGGTGTCCCCAGGTGTCGTTGATGCGCTTGAAGTGGTCGATGTCCAACATCGCCAGGGTCAGGTCGCTGCCGTGGCGCGCCGCATACGAGTGCTCGCTGGTCAGGCGCTCTTCCAGGTAACGCCGGTTGAACGCCCTCGTCAGCGGGTCGCGCACCGTGGACTCGTAGAGTGAGCGCTGCGCCTCTTCTTCCAGCGCGTCGACCAGCGAGAACTTCACCACCACGTTCTGCCCCAGGGCGATGCGATCCCCGTCGTCCAGCTTGCGGGGCCCGGCCAGGCGCTGCTCGCCCACGAAGGTGCCGTTGGTGCTGCCCAGGTCCTCGATGTAGGTCGACCCGCCGCGCGCGATCACCCGCGCGTGTCGGCGCGACAGGCCGTCGTCCACGATGCGACCGACCGCCGGCTCTTCTCGCCCGAACACCAGCTCGTCGGCGTCGAGGGCGAAGATGCGACCCGGCTCGGGCCCGGTCAGCACGGTGAACAGGCTGCGGTTCTTGGGCAGGCTGCCCGCCGAGATGGGTGACGCCCCGCTCTGCTGCACCGTGGTCGAGATCGGCTGCTTGCGCTGGCTCATCGCCCGACATGATGTCGCACGGACGCCCAGTCGGTCCAGACGTCGTTCGGAGCACGACTTGACGGGTCGGCGCTGGTCGGACAAATTCATACCGTGAGCGCAAAGGCAGAGAAGATCGGCGTCAGCCTCGACAGCGGGCTCTTGGCCCAGGCCGAGCGCTTGCGTGAGGCCACGGGGGAGACGCGCAGCGCGCTCGTCGGCCGCGCGTTGCGCCAGCTGCTGCGCGCGGAGGCCCACCAGCGGGACGTGAAACGCTACGTCGAGGCCTACCAGGCCATGCCCGAGTCATCGCGAGAGGTCGGGGACGCTCGCAAGCTTGCGCGACGGACCATCGCCGACCTGCCGTGGGAAGACAGGTGAGGCGGGGCGAGATCTGGTGGGCCCACGTGGACAAGCGCCGTCCAGTGGTGCTCGTCTCTCGTGAGGAAGCTTACGCGGTCCGCGCGCTGGTCATGGCGGTCCCCGTATCGACCACCATTCGGGGATTCGCCGTCGAGGTCAAGGTCGGGCGCGCCGAAGGGTTACCCAGGGCGGGCGTGGTCAACTGCGATTGGCTGGTGACGATTCCCAAAGACGACCTGATGGAGCGCGTCGGTGTGCTCAGCGCCACGAAGCTCGGGCAACTCGACGACGCCTTGCGCTTCGCACTGGGGCTTTGACCGCCGGCATGCGAACGGAAGCCGGCTCACCCAGGCGCGCAGCGTGGCTCGCCGTCCTGGTGGGCGTCGCGCTGGTGCTCACCAGTGCGCGGGCGTGGGCGAACAGCGCCACGCCGCAGCTGTTCGGCAAAGAGGTGGTTCGGCTGCTGGCCTGGTGGTTGACGCCCTTCGCCAGCCTGGGCCTCTTGGTCGGCGTGGCGCTGGCGCTGGTGGCGTTCTCGCCCAGGTTCGTGGCCGCGCTGGACTCGAGCTTCCTGGTGTTCACGCGCGGCGTGATCTCGGTCGTGGCGCTGTCCACCCTGGTCGGCTCGGCGTTCTGCCTCACGCTGGCCCTGATGGTGATCGTCGAGTCGCGCGTGGCCGGCAACCTGGCCGCGGTGTGCTGCTTCTCGGTGATCCCGACGGCGGCGGCGCTCGCGTTCACGGCAGAGCTTGGCTACGCCTCCAAGCTGTATGCTCGAGTGCATCGCACCCGGGCAGACTCTCTGTCGCGCGCCCTGTCCGTGATCTGTCTGGTGCTTGCGGTGCCGTGCGGGCTGTCGGCGCTGGTCTTTGGTGGTGTGGGCGGCACGTTGTTCCTGGACGCGCTGCGGGTCGCCCAGGACACCCGGACGCTGCTCTGGGGCCTGGGCGGCGTCGCCGTGAGCGCAGCGCTGGGTCTTGGCGGGCTGGTCCTGGCCCTCTCGGGCAAGGTGACCAGCACCGCCGCGGTTCTGGGTCGCGGCGCCGCGATGCTGCTCGCGGTGGCCATCTTCCTCGTGTCGGCCCTTCAGGTGGCCATGGGTCTCGACGCCATGACGCGGGGCGCTGGCCCGCAGAACGCGTTCGTCGCGTTCGCGCTTCTGGCGTTCGTGCTCTTGCTGCTCTCCACCGAGTTCGCGATCGGTGCGCAGCTTCACTTTGCGGTGGCGAAGCGCGGCCGCACGGCCCTGGGCAAGTGGCTGGGGGGCGCCAGTGTGGCCGTTGCCGGGCTGCTGGGCCTGGGGGCGCTCGCGACCTTCGGCCTGGGCCTGATCGGCGCGCTGATCGGCGCGTGAGCCCCGGGCTCAGGGTCGGGTGTACAGCACCAGGCGCGCGCCCACGGTGGCGCTGCTCAGGTGCAGCGTGCGGCTGTAGGCGTGCACGTATTCGATGTTGGGCCCGAACGAGAAGATGCTGAAACGCACCGGCTCCCAGAACGCCCCGAGGCCGATGATGCTGAGCGCGCCGCCGTCGGCCTCGGTATCGCCGCCGGACTTCAGCTTCATGCCGCCGATGCCGAAGTCGGTGTACACGCCGGCGTCTCGCCACACCCCGCCCTGTGACCAGAGGGGGAACGCCTCGACCCGGAACAACACACCGAAGCCCTCGGCATCGAGGTCGTTCGCGGAGTAACCCAGGCTGGTGTATCCGATGGCGAACGTGAACCAGTCGCGGAGCGCGCCGCCCAGCCACAGGGTCTGCGCGGTGCCGAAGCCGACGCCGGTGTCCGCCACGTAACGATCGTCGTCGATCTTCCCCGCCTTGTTCGGGTACCCGTAGGCGGCTCCGGTGAAGAGGCCGAACGACACGCCGGCCGTGAAGTCGCTGCGACGCTCTGCCGTCTGGCCGTAGTCGCCCTCCCAGTCGTTCTCGACCGCGAGCGCATTCGGTGCCGCGACCAGTGCCGCAGTGAGGCTCATCGCCGACGCCCAGCGTCTCATCGGTTCCCGGTATCTGCCGCCTTCCCGCCTCAGGTCAAGGGGTTCTCGCTCCGGGCGGCATCCACGCTACGCTCCCAGGGTCATGGCGAAGGTCGCGGTCGTCTTCCCGCCGCTGGTCGTGTCCCGCGACTTCGTCGACTACCCGTACTTCGCCGACCTGGGCGCGCTGTCCGCCGGGGCGGCGCTGGCGGCAGCCGGGCACCAGGTGCACGTGGACGACGCGCTGTCGCGGCCCGAGGTCCAGCGGGTCGGATCGAACCGGCTGCAGCTGGGCGCGCTGCCCGGCGCGCTGCCCGAGGCCGACGTGTTCGTGCTCGCGCTCACGCCGTTTCACCGCCCGCCCGGTCGGGACCCGATGATCGACGAGGTGCTCGCGCGCGTTGCCGGGCGCCCGGTGGTGCTCGCCGATCTCTACCAGAGCGGGCAGCACTTCATCGACGTGCCGGGCGCCGAGATCCTGGCGGCCTACCCCGAGGTTCGCGCGGTGCTGCGCTACGAAGCCGAAGCGACGCTGGCGTCGCTGGTGGAAGGCCTGCCGTCCGCGCGGCAGGTGGTGCTGGGAAGCGAGCCGCCGGATCTGGACGCGCTGCCGCTGCCGGCCTGGGAGCGCATCGACCTCGAGGCACGCTTCGCGTTGAACCAGCGGGTGATGGCCGAGCTCGGGCGCCCGAGCTGGGCCTTTCCCATCGACGGCCACTCGCTGCCGCTGATCACCTCGCGTGGCTGCCCGTATCGCTGCATCCATTGCTCGTCGAACCCGGGGCTGGCACCCGGCGCACCGAAGCGTCAGCGGCGGCTCTCGCCGCCGGCAATGGCGCGCCATCTGGACCAGCTGCTGCGGCTGGGTGCCCGTCGGGTGCACGTGCTGGACGAGCTCTGCAACGCGAACGTCGGTCACTTCGACGCGCTGCTCGCGCTGGCGCGCGAGCGGGGGCTCGGGCTCGAAATTCCCAACGGGCTGCGAGCCGACCACCTGAGCAACGCCCAGATCGACGCCCTGCGGGGCCAGATCACCACTCTCAGCGTCAGCGCCGAGAGCGGCGTTCAGCGGGTGGTCAGCGAGGTCGTCGGGAAGGATCTCGACCTTGCGCACATCGGCCGCGTCGCCGAGCACGCAGCGGCCGTGGGCCTGCCGGTCTTGGTGCACTTCATCATCGGGCTTCCGGGCGAGACCCGTGGAGAGATCAATCAGACCCTGGCGTACGCGCAGGACCTCTGCCGGCGCACCGGGGCCGCGCCCAGTGTGCAGTTCGCGACGCCGCTGCCCGGCACGCGCCTCGCGGGCACGCTGCGCGGGCTGCCCCAGGTGGCCGACTATGGCCCGCACTTCCAGCAGCACGCCAGCCCGACCAACGAGACGGTGAGCCCACCGGAGCTCGAGACCTTCAAGCAGACGTTCGAGCAGAGGCTTGCGGCGCTGCGCGGGCCGAAGACGGTGATCTTGTGCACCACCCGGAAGTGCAACAACCGCTGCACGTTCTGTGCGACCGGCACCGGCGCGCAGGTGGATGGAGACTTCGACCGCCAGCGCGAGCTCTTGACCGAGCACCGCCGCCTGGGCGCGACCCGGCTCGAGCTGGAGGGCGGCGAGCCGACGCTCCATCCGCAGCTGTTCGAGCTGATCGGCTTCGCGCGCAGCATCGGCTACGACCCCGTGACCCTGACCACCAACGGACGACGTGCGTTCTACCCGGGGTACGCGCGGCAGCTGGCGATGAGCGGCGCGGCTCGCATACGCTTCAGCCTGCACGGCCCGAACCCCGCGATCCACGGCGAGAACGTGGGCGTGCCCGAGGCCTTCGATCAGACCATCGAGGCGATCCGCAACGTGACGCGCGCGGCGCCGCCCGGGGTCGAGCTTGCGCTGGCGCTCACCCTGACGCGCTCGAATCTGCCGCACCTGGCGGCGGTGGCAGCGCTGGCGCTCACGCTGGGCGTCGATCAGCTCGACATTCAGGCGGTGACGCCGTTCGGGCCTGGGACCGACTCCGTTGCGCCGGACGCGCAGGCGGCTGGAGAGAGCGTGATGCGGCTGATCGACGAGTGGTCCGAGCGCCTGCGGATCCGCGTGTTCAATCTGCCGTGGTGTCTCTTGCCGGGGTACGAACGCTTCCTGGCACCCGACGCGGTCGTGCTCGACCGCGAGGTGCTCTATCTGAACGACCAGGGAGTGAACCTGTTCGACTACCTTCGCACCCAACGCGCGTTCGAGCCCGGATGTGCGACCTGCGCGCGAAAGGTGTTCTGCGGAGGGTTCTACCGGCGCACCCACGTGCCGGTGCCCGCCTGGTTGACCGGTCCCGAAGACCTGCCGCCGCCGGTCGAAGCGACCCCGGTGTGACCCAGAAGCAACGGTCGGGCGTCACTGCCCTAACGATCTCGCCGGCGCTCTTGGGCTGGGGAGTGAAATTTTTCGGCGTCTGCGGGAACGAGTGTGGCGGCACGCGCGTTGCACGGCGAAACGACCGAGGAGAGCCGAAGTGAGTCGAGCGAAGCGCCAGCGTTCCTACTCAGCGACCACGTGGCAACCGGTGCAGCCGGGGCCAAGCCGCGTGGAACCTCGCCGCGGAGTCCTGATCTTGAGGACCCCGGACGACCGCTCGCCCGTTCGGCGCGCCCCCGTCGAAGAGCCCTTGGGCACCATCGACCGCAAGCTTCGCCAGCGCTGACCGCTGTGGGGGCCGGCCCCGTCGACTGGTGGCTCGAGCCCCCAGAGGCGCGGCTCAGGTCGCCTGGGGCAGCGCGCCCGGCGAGGCGCGGAGCCCGGTCGGCAGCCCCACGTGCTCGGGCCAGCGGGTGAGGGCGTAGCTGGTGTAAAGCGCCGCTGCCAGCACCAGCGCGGCGTTGCCCTGGTGCGCAGCGGCGATGGCGACCGGCACGTGCATCACCACCGTGGTGATCCCCAGGGTCACCTGCAGGGCCACCGCGGCCACGATCAGATCGAAGCCCAGGCGTGCATGGCGCGGCACGCGCTGCGCCCGGCAGGCCCACGCCAGGCCGAGCGCGAACACCAGGACACCGATGCCGAGCACCCGATGCTGAAACATCACGGTGATGGCGTTATCGAAGCCGTTGCGCCAAGCGGGTGAGAGGGCCGTGAGCCCGGTGGGAACCCACGCGCCGGCCATGAGCGGAAAGGTCGGGAACGCGTGTCCGGCGCGCAGCCCAGCCACCAGCCCGCCCGAGAGCGCGGTCAGCGCCGCAAGCCCGGTGAACGCCGCCACTGCGCGCCGCAGCCCTGGCCAACCCTCGCTGACCACGAAGCCGCCCAGCGTTTGCTCGATGGCGAGCCAGGTCGCATACCCGAAGAGCAAGAAGCCCATGCCCAGGTGCAGGGTCAGGCGATAGTGGCTGACGTGCGGCAGATCGACCAGGCCGCTGGCCACCATCAGCCAGCCGAAAAGGCCCTGCAGACCGCCGAGCGCGAACAGCACCACCAGCCGGCGTACCAGTCGGCGACCGAGGGCGCCTTGCATCAAGAACACCACGCACGGCACCGCCACCAGCACACCGATGCTGCGGCCCAGCAGGCGGTGCAGGTATTCGGGCCAGAAGATGGTCTTGAACCCCGCCAGGGTCATGTCGGGGTTCACGTGGCGGAACTCGGGGCTCTGGCGGTAGAGCGAGAAGGCGTGCTCCCAGTCGGCGTCCGACAGCGGGGGGATGGCGCCCATGATCGGCTGCCAGACCGTGATCGAGAGCCCGGAGCCGGTCAGCCGCACCACGCCGCCGAGCACGATCATGGTCAAGAGCGCGAGCACGCACAGCCACAGCCAGACCACGACCGCGCGGCGGGCTTTGGGCAGGGCGAGGGCGGGCTCGTTCGACATGAGTTGGTCGTCGCGCCGAAGGCTGCGGGCGCGTATGCTTTGCCGCGGATCTTTCGGGCGTCAAGGCGCCGGCGTCGAGCGCGTGCATGAAAGTCGTGGTGATTGGTGGAGGCATTGCTGGGCTCGCGGCCGCCTGGGGTCTCTGCCGCGCGAAGGCGGGCTCGGTGACGCTGCTCGAGCGCGAGGACCAGCTCTTCGCGCACAGCTCGGGGAAGAACGCGGCCATCTACCGCTGTGTCGAGTCGCCGCAGGTGGTGGCCGAGCTCGGCGTGCGCAGCGCCAGGCTGCTCGACGAGCTTCTGGGTGCGCGTTCGGCGTGGCTCAGCGCGGACGGGCTGCTGCTCAGCGCGCGCACCCGCGAGCCGCTGGTGCCCCTGGCCGAGGTCTCGGCGCGGGTCGGCATCGAGCACGAGTGGCTCGACCAGGCCGAGCTGGTGCGCCGTGCGCCCGCCATCGCTGGTGGCCACGCCACGGCGGCGCTGTGGGTCCCCGGCGGCGGCGTGCTGGACAACCACGCCATCTCCACCGCGCTGGCGCGTGAGATCCGCGCCTGCGGCGGGCGGATCGAGCTGGGGCACGACGCCGCAAGCGTGCGCGCGCAGGCGGGCAGGGTGGTCGGCGTCGAGAGTCGTGGCGAGCTGTGGCCGGCCGATCGGGTGGTGATCGCGGGCGGCGCGTGGGCGAGCCAGGTCGGTGCCACCTGCGGTGCGGCGCTGCCGCTCACGCCCGTGCGGCGCCACCTGGTCATGCTCGAACCCGACGCGCTGCCGGCCCCGCGCTCTCCCACGGTCTGGGACGCCGAGCTCGGCGCGTACTTCCGGCCCGAATCGGGCGCGCTGCTCGCGAGCCCTGGCGACGCCGTGCCGTGGCACGCCGCCGACCCCGTGGCAGATCCGGCGGCGCTCGAGCTCCTGGCAGAGCGCCTCGCCCAGATGGCCCCGTCGCTGGCGAGCGCGCGCGTGCGTCGCTTCTGGGCCTGTCTGCGGACCTTCGCGCCCGACAAGGCCAGCGTGGTCGGGGCCGATCCGCGCGTTGGCGGCCTGTGCTGGCTCGCGGGGCTCGGTGGGCACGGCCTCACCGCGGGCGTGGCCGCCGGCGAGCTCTTGGCGAAGTGCATCGTGGGCGAGAGCGATCCGTTGCTCGAAGCAACGGCGCCGGGGCGGCTCGTCGCCACACCGGTCGGGCAGAGCCTCGGCGGCGCTCGGTGATCCGGTCGCGGGTTTCGCCGCGCACGGGCGCGCTCTTCGGTGTGCCGACCTTTCTGGGTGCCGCCCTCTTGTTCGTGGTGCAACCGATGCTGGGCAAGTGGCTCTTGCCTGCGGTGGGCGGAAGCCCGTCCACCTGGACGGCGTGCCTGCTCTTCTTCCAGACGCTGCTCTTGGCTGGCTACGCCTACGCCCACTGGCTCACAAGGAGATTTGCGCTGCGCCAGCAGCTCACTCTCCACGCGCTCTTGGTCGTCGCTGCGGCGGTAGTCCTGGTGATCACGCCCGTCGATCGCAGCCCCGTGCTCGCGGCCGGCGAGCCCGCGCTGACCATTCCCTGGGCGCTGCTGCGCGCGGTGGGTTTGCCATACCTCGTTCTCGCGAGCAGCGCCCCGCTGCTGCAGGCCTGGGCTGCGCTGGCGCTTCAGCGCGAGGCACACTGGCTGTACGCGCTGTCCAACGCGGGATCCGTGGTCGGGCTTCTGGCCCACCCGTTCGTGCTCGAGCCCGTGCTCTCGCTCCACGCCGAGCGGTCGGCGTGGCGGGCCCTGTTCTGGATCTTCGGAGCGTCCACCGTGCTGACGCTGGCGCGGCTGTGGCTGCGGCAGCCCGTCGCCGCCGCCCCGGAGAGCGCCGCGCCCGCGCCGCCGCCCACCCCAGCCCAGCGCTCTCGCTGGCTCGTCTTGGCCTTCGTGCCCAGCGTGCTGCTGCTTTCGGCCACGCAGCACCTCACGGTCGACATCGCTCCCATGCCCCTGCTGTGGGTCGTGCCGCTGCTGATCTACCTGCTGTCGTTCGTGGTCGCGTTCAGTGTCTGGAAGCGCGCGTGGCGAGGGCCCGTCTTGGTCGCCTGGGTCGTCGGCGCCGCCGCCCTGGGTGCGAACGCGTTCGCGCAGGCCGCCGTCCCACTGCCCACGCAGCTCGCCGGCACGCTGATCGCGCTTGGATCAGCCTGCCTGCTCTGTCATGGCGAGCTCGCCGGCGCGCGGCCCGACCGGCGCGGGCTCACCGGCTACTACCTGGTGATCGCGTCGGGGGGCGCGCTGGGCGGGGTCTTCGTCAGCCTGGTGGCTCCCCTGGTGTTCAGCGACTACTACGAGCTCGAGCTGGGGGCGGTGCTGGTGTTCGCGGTCCTGTTCTTCGCGCCGCGGACGGGCGCGGAATGGACACCCTTCGAACGTCGGGCGCTGCTCCTCGGTTCGGCGCTCGCGGTCCCGCTGCTGGCTGCCAGCGTGCTGGTCCGGGCGCTGCCGCCGAAGCGACAGGGCGTCGTGGTCGAGCGCAGCCGTAGCTTCCTGGGCCCGCTCAGGGTCGTGGACGCCGCCGCGGGGCGCGTGCTCACGCACGGGCGCATCCAGCATGGTCTGCAGCTCCAGGACCCAGCGCTCCGGCGCACGCCGACGCTGTACTTCGGCGTAGGGACCGGCATCGCGCGGGTGATGGAGGCGGGGCCGCGAGAGCGCGCGCGGCGCATGGCCGTGCTCGGCCTGGGGATCGGCACCCTGGCCAGCTATGGGCGCCCGGGGGACACCCTTCGGTTCTACGAGCTCGATCCGCGGGTGATCGATCTGGCACGGCGCGACTTCACGTTCCTGGCCGATTCAGCGGCAGAGATCTCGACCACGCTGGGCGACGGCCGGCTGGCGCTCGAGCACGAGTCGCCGCGGGGGTTCGACGTGCTGGTGCTGGATGCCTTTGCCAGCGACTCGGTGCCGGTCCACCTGCTCACGCGAGAGGCCTTCGCGATCTACCTGCGGCACCTCGCCCCGGACGGCGTGCTGGTCGCCAACCTCTCGAACCGATTCCTGTCGCTCGACCGAGTGGTGCGGGCCAGCGCGCGCGCCAGCGGGCTGGCCTGCGCGGTGGTGAAGACGAACACCGATGCGGCTCACCACGTGGTGCGTGCAGAGTGGGCCCTCATGGCGCGGGACCCGCAGGCGCTGGCCTCGCTGGCGGTTGGCTTGCCGCTCTCCGAAGCGAGCGGGCCCGAGGTGCTCTGGACCGACGACCGGGCCAGCATCGTGCCCATCATGCGCTGAGCGTATCTTCGACCCGTTCGGTCCGGCCATCCACGTGCCGCGCGAAGCGGGTCGGGTCGCTGCCGTGGACCGGATCGTCGCTCGGCCACGGCCAGCCCCCGAAGCGGGTGCGCCGATAGTCCTGCATCGTCTGCTCGATCTCGGCGCGCGTGTTCATCACGAACGGGCCGTGTTGCACCACCGGCTCGCCGATCGGCCGCCCTTGCAGCATCAAGAGCTCGCACTCGCCCTCGGCGGCGTGCACCCGCACCGGCTCGGTGGCGCGCACCACCGCCGCGGCGTGCGAGGTCAAGAGGTCGTCGCCGATGGCCAGACGAGCGCCCCGGAAGAAGTACAGCGTGCGGACGGTCTCGGCGCTCGTGGCGGGTGGCAGCTCGAACGAGGCTCCGGCGTCCAGGCGCAGCGTCCAGATCGCGACGTCGCTGTCGGGTCGCGACGCCCACGAACGGGGCGGGGGCGCCGGTGCGGGGCCAGCGCCCCGCGCGCCGGCGATCATCCGGACTTCCGAGCGTGCGCCGCGGTCATCCACCGCCGACAGCACGGGGATCTGACGACTCCACAGCATGGAGAAGTGGGGGTCGGCCAGCTTGTCTTCGCCGGGCAGGTTGAGCCAGATCTGGAACAGCTCGAGCGGGTTGGGCGCGTCACGTCGCAAGAGCGGGAACATCTCTGAGTGAACGATGCCGCGGCCCGCGGTGATCCACTGCACGTCTCCGTTGCCGAAGCGCGCCGCGGCGCCCAGCGAGTCCGAGTGATCACACAGGCCCCGGCGCACGATGGTGACGGTCTCGAAGCCCCGGTGCGGGTGCTGCGGAAACCCGGGCACCACGTGGCCGTGGTACATGCGGAACCCGTCGCGGATCTCGAAGTCTTGCCCCAGGTCGCGCCCCGCCAGCGACACTGCGGGGCCGAAGCGGTCGTTGCCCGCGGGGTAGGCGTCCAGGTGGTGGACGCAGAACAGGAATGGGTCGACGGTCACCCAGGGGAAGCCCAGGGGCCCGGTCTCGAGGACGGTGCTGGCCATGGCCGAAGCGTAAGTCCCGCTGCCACCGGGCCCAGCCCCGAGTCGCCCCGGCGCTTTTTTTTCGGGTGCGCGCGGGCCCAAGCTGGGTCAGGGGGTCACTTGCAGACGCCGGCCTGACAGGTCTTGTTGCCCACGCACACCACGCCGCACGCGCCGCAGTTCGACTTGTCATTCTGCGTGTCGATGCAGACCGTGCCGCTGCCCGGGCACAGCTTGGTGCCCGACTTGCACACGCAGGCGCCTTGCGAGCACGTCTTGTCGGCGGGGCAGGCGATGCCGCAGCCGCTGCAGTTGGTGTTCGTTCCGAGGTTGGTGCACACGCCCCCGCACTCGACCTGGCCCGTCGCGCACTTGCACGTGCCGGCGTAGCACTGCTTGCCACCGGTGCAGACCGTGCCGCACGCGCCGCAGTTCGACTCGTCGGTCCACGAATCGATGCACTGCGCGCCGCACATGATGGCACCCGGTGGCTGGCTGTTGTCGCACACGCACTTGCCGTTGTTGCAGGTCTGACCCGACCCGCAGACGTTGCCGCAGGCGCCGCAGTGGTTCGAGTTCCACAAGATGCCGGTGCAGGTGGTCCCCCCGCAAAACGCCTCGCCCGGGCCACAGCCGCACTTGCCGGCGATGCACGAGCCGGCGCAGCAGCCGAACCCTTTGGGGCACGAGTCACCGAGCATGCCGCAGCACGAGTCGCCGTCGCACTTCCCGCTGCAGCAGTTCTTGGCGGTGCTCCAGGTGCAGACGGACCCCGCGGAGAGGCAACTCGTTCCGCCCCCGCTGCCGCCGCCGCCGCTGGTTGCACCGGTGCCTGCGCTGCCGCCGGTCGCGCCGCTGCCGCCATTGCCGCCATTGCCGCCGCTGCCTCCCCCTCCGCTCGCGCCCGCGCCACCAGCCCCGCTGGTCGCGCCGGTGCCTGCACCGCCGCCTGCCCCCGCCGCGCCGCTCGCGCCCCCGGTCGCAGAAGTCCCACCGCTTCCCGATCCACTGGCGCCCGCGCTGCCGCCGCTAGTCGCCCCGCCGGTGGAGCTGCCGCCGCTTCCGGCGGCGGCGTCGGACCCCGAGTGGGTCGACCCAGAGCTGCCCCCCGAGCACGCTGCCGCGAGCCACACCAGACCCCCTGCCACGATCGACGAAACGAGAAGCTTCATGGCGCACCGTCCCAGCAGGTATTGAACGCTGGATCGCGCGGTTCGGCAAGGC
>Ga0138256_10001395_pt1 | contig 26061 bp, 18 predicted proteins | sample KNB2016incub_MG_FD_105486 | JGI IMG/M metagenome (GOLD analysis project Ga0138256, IMG submission 105486) | Active sludge microbial communities from wastewater in Klosterneuburg, Austria - KNB2014incub_MG | ecosystem: Engineered > WWTP > Activated sludge > Unclassified | place: Austria...
AGGTTTTAAAGATATCTTCGATCGCTATGATTTCATATGAGATTCCAAGTTTTTCTGCTAAGTCCCTTGCATCAACAACTGAACCTTCTGAAGAATACTGAGATGGCATGAGCAATACCTTGACATTTTCATTTCCCAATGCATGTGTTGCCAACACACAGGTTAGTGCCGAGTCAATCCCACCAGAAAGCCCTAATAGTGCTGTTTTAAGATTTAATTTTGAAAAATAATCCTTTATTCCCAATACTAACGCTTGATAAATTAGAGACACTTCTTCTTTTGGTAGTTCATTGCTTTTCCCTCCTTCACATACTTGATGTAAATCATAATTGCGCTGACATTTTTCAAAAAAAGGCATTTCATCATATGTCAGTCCATCGGGAGACATCACGATAGAACCACCATCAAATATTACATCAGTCTGTGACCCAAAGCTATTGCAATAAAACATTGGAATTTTATATTTCAGCACATTTGCTCTGATCACTTCTATTCTTTCTTTAGCATGTGTTGCACTAAATGGTGAAGCTGATAGGTTGAGTATAAAATCTGGATTTTCTTTCATCATCTCATCCATAGGAACTATGGTATACATTGGATTATTATTGCCCAAATTCCATATATCTTCACATATGGTAATCGCTATTTTCTTACCTTTAAACTCTACGGTTTTAAATTTTTTGTTCGGTTCAAAATAACGATATTCATCAAAAATATCATAATTGGGCAATAATGCTTTATGGGCTATATGTTGCACCTTTCCACCATAAAGAAAAAAAGCACTATTATATAAATCCTTCCCTTCTATTTCTGGATTTACCGTTGGCGCACCTACTACGATGGCGATGTCAAAGCTTTGCTCACAAAGTGATTGAATAACATTCATAGACTGATGGATGAAGTCCCTAAACTCTAAAAAATCTCTTGGAGGATAGCCACATGTCGATAGTTCTGAAAAACAAATTAAATCAGACTGATCTTCTTTTGCTTTTTCAATAGCCTCTTTCATTTGACTTAAATTTCCATCAAAATTACCGATGTGATAATTCAACTGAGCTAATGTAATTTTCATATATTTTTATTGCAGTTCAAATCTAAAAATAGAAATTTATTATATTGTATTAAATAGAAATCCCAAGCCATTCTGCTGCAGATTTGTAAAACAAAAATTCCTTTGTTTCAGTTGAAAAATTCATTGAATCTATAAGTTTGCCAGGTGACAATTCTCCTAGTGGAAATGGATAATCAGTGCCTAAGGCAATGCGATTTTCGCCAAATAAACTAATTAATTGATTCAACATAGCAGGATCATGGACCAAACTGTCCACCCAAAATTTTCCTAAATACTCATCTGGATGAATTGCATTATCTACCGCGACTAGGTCTGGTCTCACTTCGAATCCATGCTTGATACGACCATAAGTGCCTGGAAAAGATCCTCCTCCATGTGCAAATGCAATTCTGAGTTGTTTGAATTGCTCAAACACACCTCCAAAGATCATACTACAAATAGCAAGACTACTTTCAGCAGGCATCCCTACCAACCAAGGCAACCAGAATCGATTCATCTTTTCTTTTCCTACCATATCCCAAGGATGAACGAACATTGCAGCATTGTTTCTCTCAGCACATTCATAAATTGGAAACAATGCTTTTTCATTTAGATTCCAATCATTTATATGGCTCCCTATTTCTACACCATTAAGCCCTAAATCATTCATACAGCGCTCTAACTCTAGGCAAGCTAGATCAGGGTCCTGCATAGGAATAGTCCCCAAGCCTATAAATCGATTGGGATACTTACGAACGACCTCAGCAATGTGATCATTCAAATACCTCGATACATCGTATGCATCTTTTGGTTTAGCCCAATAACTAAATAATACAGGAATCGTACTGATCACTTGCATATCTATATTATATCCATCACTGTCCTTGATTCTGACTTCAGGATCCCAACAATTAGATTCTATCTCTCGAAAAAATTTATTGTCGATCATCATTTTTGCTTTACAATTCTGATGATGATCCAACTGAACAAAACCGCCATATCCAAATTTCTGCGCCCAATCTGGAAGCTGCTCTGGAATAATATGTGTATGTATATCTATACGTTTCATTTAGATTTGATTATAACAATAAATAAATACCAAAAAGAATAAAAATACTTGAAGATACAAAACGAATATAAAACAGGTGTTGCTCAGATAAAAATGATTTAATCTGGTGACCCAAATATAATTTAAAAATATCCGTGAGAATAATCATGAACTGAATTCCAACATAATACAAGACGATACTTACTGAGCTTAATTTATTTTCAATTTCAAATTGAAGTAATATTGTCGCAGCACCGCACCAAATCAACAATGCATTTGGATTAAGGGTATTTATAAAGAAGCCTTTGGTCAGTAATTTTGAAGCTATAATTTTTTTTGAACTGGTCTGCTTTTTTACTTTAGCATTATATAAAAAACTAAAAATCCCTATACATATCAATATCACTCCTACAGATAGTTTTATAGTGTTCAGGGTTTCAGGATTTTTAATTAAATCTTGAATTTTTGAAAAAGCCAAATAAGTACTTATAATAAATATAATATCACTTATCCATGTTCCCAAGGCAAAATGAATGGCTCTTTTGAATCCATATTTTATTCCTGCTTCTAACATAAAGAAAAAAATTGGACCAATAAGTAGACTTATCCCAAAACCAAAAAGTAAGCCTTTGCCAAGCCACATGAACTCACTCATTTACTTCAAGAATTAAGCCCTTCAAATACGAACCTTCAGCATGAAATAATGAAATGGGGTGGTCGGGACCCTGGCTTAACTTTTGGACCACGCGAATTTTTTTTCCTGATTCAATTCCAGCGGATACGATCGTCTTATAAAACAGTTCTTCTGTAACCACCTGTGAACAAGAAAACGTAAATAAAAATCCCGGTGACTTAATATTTTTTAGCGCCAATAAATTAATTCTTTTATATGCTTGTATTGCTTGATGTCTTTTATCTAATGATTTTGCAAATGCTGGTGGATCTAAAATAATGATATCAAATTTAGATTCTTCCATTTGCTTTAGATATTCAATGACATCAGCCGTAAGTTTTTCATGAGGAATTTTATTTTCCAAATATTGCTCATTTCTTTCTACAATTTCCATTGCTTTCTTAGACACATCAATAGAGCAAACTGAATTAGCTTCATTACTTAATGCATACATTGAAAATCCTCCAGTATAGCAAAAAGTATTGAGCACATTTTTGGATTTTGAATATTGACCCAATAATTTTCTGTTTTCGCGCTGATCCAGAAAAAAACCTGTCTTTTGGCCATTTAATACATCGATCCAAAATGAGACGCCATTCTCTAGAACCATACATGTTGATTCAGTTCCATACAGCATTTTGTCTTCTACTTGCTTTGAATATTCTTTCGGCAGAGTCTCTTTAGATTTTAAAATAATGGAATGAACTCTCTCCTTTGCAATTTTCTTTATTGCTTCCACAATGTCATTCAAATTTTTATGCATCCCAATAGAGTGACATTGTATTACTACAATTTTATTATAAACATCGATGATCAATCCTGACAATTGGTCTCCTTCGCCATGTACCCATCGAAAACAATTGGTTTTTGCATCATCAATAAGATTGATATTCGCTCTATAATTCCATGCATTGGCTATTAAGCGACTCCAAATGTCTAACGTATAATCCTCTGTTCCAAAATAAATTAAACGCACTGTTATACTTCCTTTGTGGTAATGGCCGTATCCCAGTCTTTCACCGAACTCATTTTCTACATACACTAACTCACCATCTTCACATGCAACATTATTTAAATGTAAAGCGCCAGAAAAAACCCAAGGATGTTTTCGGTCTATTGATTGTTGTTTTCCTTTGCGAAGACGAATGCTAATCATTTCTTTTAAAAATTCCTGCAAAGGTCACAAATTTTATTCATATTTATTGATTCTCTTAAGTTTCCTTTAAAATAAATTAAAAAACTAAATTAATTCGTTTTTGTAATTATTTTTATGCCATGAAAAGTATTGTTTCATTCAATGTAAATGGATTAAGAGCTGCTCAAACAAAAGGGCTTGATGAGTGGATCACAAAAAATAATTTTGATGTTATTTGTTTTCAAGAAACGAAAATGGATGAATCCCTTGCAGATCCTGAATATTTTAAAAAATTAGGTTATAACTCACATTGGCATTGTGCTGTGAAAAAAGGCTATAGTGGTGTTCTTACTTTGACTAAAGAAAAACCGAAAAAAATCTCTGCTGGATTTAATATTAAAGAATATGATGATGAAGGCCGCATCATCGTGCTTGACTTTGAAGGTTGGTCCATAGCAAACTGTTATTTTCCCTCTGGTTCTGCAAGTGAAGAAAGACATGATTTTAAAATGAAATTTTTAGAAACAACTTATCCTTTTTTTAAAAAACTAGTCAAAGAAAAAAAGAATGTAATTCTAGTCGGAGATTATAATATTGTACATCAAAATTTAGATATACACAATCCTACACGTAAAGATAATCCCAGTGGATTTAGACCAGAGGAAAGGTCTTGGTTGGATAATTGGTTTAATGAACTTTTTGATGATGCATTCAGAATAAAATATCATGATCAATCTGCATATAGTTGGTGGAGTTATAGAGCAGGATCATATCAGAAAGATAAAGGATGGCGCATAGATTATCAGTCAATCTCAAAGTCTATCTCGCAAAAAGTAACGGACTACAAACATCACAAGGAAATTCGTTTTTCAGATCATTGTCCCATTGAAGGAATCTATGATATTTAAAAAAATATTTATTTTTTTTCTAATAAAATTTTTGCGTGTAGCGTAATCGTATCTTCCACGACTTTATCTGCAATCATTTCTATGATTCCTGTTGAAGGATTGGACCAATCCTTCCGATTCAATCGCAGAGCAGATATTGTAATCAGCATGGCATCTTTGGAATATCCTTTTCTATATGAAATCGAAATCGGTTTTGTAATACCTTTCATAGTAAGTAGAGCCTGTCTTGTTTCCACTCTATTGCTATCCACTATGAAGTGTTTGTCCTTTATATCCAATGTAATATATTGGAAGTTTTCAGTGTCAAAAAATAGTTGAGATTTCAGCTCTTCTATCAACTCTTGTCTTTCCTTCTCATCGGATAAATCCAAGTTTTTGATAGTATTCATATCTATTAAAACACTAGCCGAAATGATACTGTCATTTTTTAGAAAAAACTTTCCTTCCTTAATTTTAATACTTCCGTTATGAGTATTTTTCCAGTTTGAACCTTGCCAATAGACGATACTTTGTGCTGTATCTAAAATAAATAATTCTGATATCGTATCATGGATTAGATTCCGACTAGAAACTAAGCTAGTATTCTCTTTTTTCTCATTTTTACATGCCAATATTAAGACAAGAAAAGTCAGTGTATAGTACCACTGCATTTATTTAAAAATTTTCGAAGAAAGATTATTTAAAAATATTTTCAATTCATTAAAATTGGAAATAATTTTTACCTGTTCTTTGTATTGAATAAAATCATGAGCATAATATCCTGATAATAACAAAATTGGTTTAAATTCCAATTGCTCAAAAGCAATTAAAAATTGCTTTAAATAATCTACTGAATCTTGCTCATGTACGAAAGTAAAGATAAATCTAGGTTTGACTATTTGAACAGAGTCCAATAGATCACTAAGATGTAAATTAATACCTAAATTCAAGACAGAACAATTCTTCTTTTTTAAAAAATATTCTGTGTGGAGACAGGACAATTCTTGATTCTCTTTGGGATTTAAGAAACAAATGACCTTAATAGTATCATGTGGATTTGAATACTGAACTTTTGAAATCGCATCAATAAGTTTTCTTTTGATTATTGTATTGACAAATTCTTCATGAACACGTTTTATAGAGCCACTTAACCAGAGAATATGCAACTTATCCAACAAAGGAAGCAAAAGATTGTCAAAGGTTTTATCAAATCCATCTTGTCTAATATTGGTATCTACAAGATATAAAAATTTTTGCTCATCCAATTGCAAGACAGCCAGAGTTATGGCATCCAAAGATTCAACGCCAAAAGATTCTACTGCAATTTGTCCAGCAACAAGATCTCCAATTTGGGTATCCTGCATATCAGAAATTTCTGATATCTTATAGCCATGATGATTCAATAATACAATGTTACTAATTTTCCTCAAATCCTGCTCATCATAAAAACGAATATTCGTCTTTGTTCTTTTGGGAGGAAGGATATTATATCTTTTTTCCCAAATCCTTATTGTATGAGCTTTTATCCCAGTAATTTTTTCTACATCATTGATCGAATATATAGCCACTTGTATCGGTATCTTGTTATTTCTGTATAACATTTTAATAAAAATATTGTTTAGAAATTCAATGTTGAAGAAAGTTCAAAAAGTAGGAATAGTCTGTTATCCCACGTATGGTGGTTCGGGAGTCGTTGCGACAGAGCTAGGTATGTCCTTGGCAAAATTAGGTTTTGAAATTCACTTTATCAGCTATCGCAGACCAGCTAGACTGGGAATTTTTCAGTCCAATGTTTTTTATCATGAAGTTCCAAGTTTTGAGTATCCGCTCTTTGAATTTAAACCATTTGATACTGCTTTAGCGAGTAAAATTGTTGAAGTATGTCTCAGTGAAAATATACAGATTTTGCATGTTCATTATGCGATACCACATGCCACCATAGCATTCTTGGTTCGAGAAATATTAAAAACAAAAAATATATATTTACCGATTATTACCACACTTCATGGCACTGATATCACTTTAGTCGGAGTGGATCCTTCTTTTTACCCTGTAGTAGAATTCAGTATTAATCAATCAGATGGGGTGACTGCTGTTTCTGAGGCTTTAGCTGCCCAAACTTATCTAACTTTTGATATTAAAAATAAAATTAAAGTTATTCCAAATTTTATAGACTTTGATCGATTTTATAGAAAAAGAGAGGAGGGTTTAAGAAGATCATTTGCTAAAGATGAAGAAAAAATTTTAATTCATATTTCTAATTTTAGAAAGGTAAAACGAATTGATGATATTCTAAAAGTGTTCGCAATTGTAAAAAGTAAAATACCCTCTAAATTATTATTAGTTGGTGATGGACCAGAAAGGGTGGCGCTTACTATAATGGCAAAAGAATTGAATATAGAACGAGATGTGATCTTCACTGGTAAGCAAGACTCTGTAGAAGATTTACTAGCTGTTTCAGATTGCTTTTTATTGACTTCAGACCATGAAAGTTTTGGATTAGCAGCTCTTGAGGCGATGGCGTGTGAAGTCCCGGTTGTATCTACCAATGCAGGAGGATTAAGAGAAGTCAATGAAGATGGATTTTCAGGATTTACTTGCAATGTAGGAGATATCCAAGCCTTGTCGGACGCTGTTTTAAAAATCATTCTAGATCAAGAGACACTCAATCAATTTAAGAAAAATGCAAAAGTTCAAGCTCAAAAATTTGATATTAAAATTGTCCTGAAAGAGTATATAGATTATTACAATGAGATATATAATGTGGATAATTAGTTAATTTGATAATTAGATTAAAATTCATTTGCAAATTCAATTATCACATTAACTAATTAGCTAATTATCACATTATCCACATTATCTAATTAACCCCAGGTCTCCCGAAAATTTCTTAACAGATCCATCTCGATGTCGTAGCTCGATCAGATAGACATACACTCCTGGATTGCATGGCAGTGTTTTATGATTGCCATTCCAACCTGTGGATGGATCGTTTGAATAATAAACCTGTTCGCCCCAGCGATCGTAGATTGCTGTAGAAATAAAACTAAACACATTGCCATAGGACGGAAGCCAAGTATCATTAAGATTATCTCCATTCGGACTAAAGGCAGTAGGAGCATAAAAACCTTCATTGCGCTTGATCGTAAATGTGATCGTTTTTATAAGTTCGCAACCTCTTTCATCTGTAAATGTGAGTGTGTATGTGATATCTTCTTTTGGCGAAAATTCTAGTTCTGTTCCATTCTGAATAACAACATCTGAATTTGGTGAAACTTGAATTGATGCAATTTTTGGGTTTTGGATTGAGAATGTTAAACTGTGACTTGTTCCTTCTTCCAGTTCTACATGATCATCAAACACTACATCGAATGTTGCTGCATCAAGGATCCGAATTGTATCTGACACTTCACAGTTTTCAGAATCTATTGCTTTAAAAATATATATTCCAGAATTGAGATTGTCAAGCGCTGAAAGGCTTACTTTTTTGCCATTCAAATAATATTCCAATGGGACAGTTCCTCCTTGTAGATTCGTAATCTCTATGCTACCTTTATCTTCTGGACAAAGCGGATCCATTGGTCTTGCACTGTATTGTATCGGTGGAGATTCTTTGATTGTAATCGATGAATTGACATTGCAACCATTGACATCCGTTACAGTGAGAGTGTATGTTCCGCTTCCGACTTGAATACTTGATTTAACTTCTCCTGTGGACCATTTGTAGGATTGAAAATTGGTCGTTGCACTTAAATTTACGACTTCGTCTTTGCAAATTATGCTGTCTGTATTGAACTTGATTTGTTCTACAAGATATTCATTGATTTTAATTTCTACGATAGTGTCGCATGTTATTATAGATGAGATTGTATCTCGTATAACATCGCCTGATTTATAAAATTTTGATTTGTAACTATAAGTCGAGTCTGGGCAAACCATAAAAGATTTTGTTACAGTACTTAATGTCTCATTGGCAATTTCCAAAAAGAAAATACTATCACAACCATTATTTTGTTTCACGGTATCAGAATATAATCCAGCATTTGCAATCAATTTTCCTCTCCACAAATAAATATCATTATTGCATTTCGATACAGTACTATTCTCTACATAATTTTGATTGCTATTTATTGCAATAGTATCTTTACTTATACAATTCATACTGTCTATAATATTAACAGCGTACACACCAGACATTGTAATGTCTAAATAAGAATTAGTACTGCCATCATTCCAAGTATGCATTCCCGTTTGCCTAGGATCTATTCTGAAATTTGTTAAATTACATATACTCGTATCATTGCCTAAAAATCCATAGTTCAAGCCTCCAAAACGCACTTTTATAAAGGCTGTATCATATCCACATGTGTCTTGTTTTACGATATACAAATAGGTTTTCTGACCTTCTAAATGATTTTTTGGATTTATTAATAAACTATCTGGAGACCAAACACCGTCAATTGTAGCGTTCGTTGAAAGCAAACTATTTATTGAAAATTCTGACTCTGATCTGCATACTATTTTTTCTAAATCATCTCCTGCACAGCTCAATCTTGGCACTTCTATATGTGATATTGCTAATTTTGATTTTTTTATACAAGAATGTGCAATGATCTCAATATCTCGAAACCCTAATGTAGGACAATCCTTTGTATTGCAATAATAAATTTGGCGAATGCATTGCATGAGTTCCGTATTACTCAGAGATCTATTGATAAGAGTAAATTGTGAATCAGATCTTTGGACAAAAGAACTAAAAGAACATGTATTCAATATTAATTTTTCAAAATTGGTATCTAATATTCCTTTTATTTCAAAAGTAACTGAATCTATAATTTCTCCATTATCTTTGAAATTAATATCAATATCACAGATTTCTATTCTTTGTGGACAGCCTGTATTGTGAAAGTCATATCCAAAAGATCCCGAGCTATTGTCCTCATCAAGATCAAGATCAAAAGGACAATTCAAATTCATCGGACGTGCTGCTATTCCCCAATAATAATTTATAGGAAATCTACATAGAAATGAAAACTTCCCAGTATTAAAATCCAGTGTACTCATGCCATAAGGTATTGTGGGGTGACCAACATCTTCACTTAATACATAAGTTACCCAATTTCCACATGAGGTTTCTAAGGAAGTCATACATACAAGAGTATCTATCTGATATTTTGTACTTGTATCAAATTTAAATTCTTCAACACTGAGACTGGGATCTATAGTATTAATTCGATATATTGAATTCTTATACATTCCGTAGAGATGACCATCTCGCCATGTAGTATTAATAAATCTGTATGGGTTCGTGGTCCCATGATGTCTCCACTTTTTTGTCTTCAGGTCAAAACTTTTTAATGAATCAATACATGTAGTATATAATACATCACAATTATCTGCCTCCAAATTATTCCATTTTACTGGATTATTAAAATAATAAGTATATGTGATTGGTGGATCGATTTCACATCCTAATATAGTATCAAAATAACTCAACCAGCTGATGAATGTATTATTCATAATATAGATGGTTTTTTTACTATCAAAGGCTATGCCACCATTACGTCCTCTGGCAATTCCATTCATCCCACCACAATATCCTGTTACTGCGCGTGTCACACTATCCCATTGACAATTTACCAATTCAATAGAATACATATCTGCCTCATTTTTTATTGCGTCTCGATGACCTACATAAAACTTTTGTGAAGAAATCGTGGTCATGAAATTAAACATGACCACGATAACTATTAATATTTTCGATCTATTCACTGCGAAAATAGTTTTACTGTTTGATAAAACGTGATGTATATATTTTATCAGCCGATTTTAATTGTATTAAATAAATGTCTTCGGTTCTTGAGACTATGAAAAGATTCGTCTTTTTCATATTAAAAAGTGTTTTGGTTACATGTTGTCAGCATCGACGAGGTGTGTGTGAATCATCATTCGCGCAGGCTCCGCAGGTGACGAAACAAATATACATACTTATTTTTAGAGCAAGGTTTTTTTAATTTGAGAATCTACACCTATACAAATGGTATTAATTTGGTTTTATATCCATTTTTACCCATCCACCATAATGAAGATCCTCTTTTTTTAATTTAGACAAATCAACAGAGCCTTTGATGAAATACAATCCAGCCATATTTTCTTTTGAAATCTTAAAATCATGCACTGGAATAATTAATAAATGTTGATCATTGAACTTATCAGTTTTAAACTTATTATGGGCTATAAACAAGTAACAAAAGTTATCTGTGTTTAAGTCTACAGCTCTATCAATTATCCCGTAAATTGGTAAAATTTGGTTGGTCAAAATATCGTCTGATCTAGATTCCATAATAATTTGAAGACCTTCAAGTTTTTCTATATCGATTCTTTCCATGTCCTTTTCAGAACTTTGAAATCCTTGCCATAAATTTTTTTTAATTTTAAAAAAACTCAATTCATGATACAAATACTTTATCAATATCAAACTCAAGAAATTGTAGCTAATTATTGAAATTATAAGAATAAAATAATCGTAATAATACAATGAAAATACCACATGAAAAAGCAAAATAGCTACACCAATAAAAAAAATACGATTCTCTAAAAACCTCCTATTGAGATATATATCCTTTGTAAAAAAGGTGAAATATTTATTGTATTATTTATGGCTACCTTCCAATTCGATATAATAATTACAAATAGTGGAATTAAAAAAAATAATTTTACCATATGCTCCCCCGTACTAAATAAGTAATAGACAATATTTATAACTAAAGGAATAATTATAGCAAGTATACAAAACAAAAATAAATTTATAGATGTACGATACTTATACAAAATGTATAAATATGCTATAGTAGCACTAGTGCTTATTGAAATGATTGGATTAGCTATCATAAAGTTTGGTAAAAATATAAGCTGATTTAAATCTATCTGATTTAAATTGCTTGCAAAATTAAAACCAATAGCAGATAATGAAGCATACTTTAATAAATCATAAGGTTCATTTACACTCTTAGTAAAATATAAATATAAAAATAAAGGAATTATCTTTATTACTTCTTGCAAAAAAAATAAAATAGAAGTTTTAATCATTGGATTTCCAAATAAATAAAACTCTATCAAGGGAAATTCTACTTTTGAAATAAAATCAATACATATAATATTCAGAAAATACAAATAGAATCCTAAAATCAAACAAGTCAAAATATCAAATACAACACCCTTCTCAAAAATATCTACATAAATAACATAATAAGTCCAAAAAAACGCAATTATCAAAGATATTATAAATCCGTATAAGTTAATGTCACTTATACAAAATAGTAATTTAAAATATTCCTTAAATTGTCCCGATTCAATGTTGTATTGTCTTCGTTCTACAAGTGATATATAAGAATTATACTTTGGATTCTGAACAATGTCATTAATTAAACTATCTTGTCCTTTATGTCTAAGAAAATTATAATAAATAGGGATAGCCAAATCCAATGCTCCATTGTTATCAACTTCCTTTTTAAGATAATCTATTTTCTCATTAATAGATTTTTTATAAGCATCTGCAATTTGAAATCTAGACCAGTTAACATACTTGGCATTAATGTTTTTTACATCGTTAAAATATTTGGTCGCTTCATGAAATGTTTTTTCCTCAATAGCGATTCTCCCAAAACCAAAATTGGATATCTCACGTAGAATTGAATCTTTACTGAACGATAGTGTGCTATAAAAACTCTTTAAATAATTATCATCTCTTCTCTCCACTTTTCTTTTCCCAACTGAATATACTAAAGGTATTTTATAGTGGTTATTTATTATACGATAATGCAAATCAAGACTTTTACTACCTGAAACAAACTCACGAAACAGTATTCTTTCACGCTCTATAGGCTTTGTTAATTTCCATCTTACTCCTTGTGTATCAATTGTTTGCTGCGAAGTATTTTGAATAATAAAATAAAATAAAAAAAGCACCAAGGGAATAATTAAAACTCCAAATATTATTTTTCTCTTCATTTCAATTATTTCTTTAAATCAAACCCCCACTTGATCTAGGTACAATACTAAAAAATTAACCTATTCAATTCATTTTCTAGTATTTTTAACTTTTCTAAAAATGAACAAATTTTCTCACAACTGATGTTCCATCAGTAAAACATATTCTACAAGTATAAACTCCTCTCTGAAGCCCAAAAATTTCTCTATCAATTCTGCCTTCATTTGATATTCCTTTTTCATGGTGTACAACTTGTCCAATTGAATTGACGACTTCAAAAGTATAATTTCTATTTGCACCTAGCTCAGCTTTAATTAAAGAAACTCCATTTGATGAAATACATTTAATATTTATCGTATTCACTATTTCACTAGTAGAAGTCGATGTTTGAAAGACTACATGTACAGGATGCTGAGTGCCATCATTTAATACTGCAATATTGCTTATCGTCTTTACAGATAAATCGAATGCTTCACTAAGTTTAAAATTGTCTAGTGCTGTAATTTTTATGCTCGTAGGTTCACTAATTTCATTCGCGCCATTTCTATCTTGATTAAATACCATTCTTAGATCGTTCTTGTAATCATAAGCAGCTCTATATCCCACTATATGATTAGTGTCCAGCGAGATTTTATCAGGACTATATTTAAGGTTGAATTGCATTCCTTCTAGATCTGGAATCTTCGACATATCAATCTCCATTTCGTAGCTTTTTCCTGACTCACAATTGAAATCATTTAAGCTAATTTCTATTGCAGTTTTTTGAGGAATTGAAATTGGATTATTGATTGGTCTTGAATTGTGAGATTCCATATTCCTATTAAAATCTCCATGAATCCCAAGAGCAATGTTCTCTGAATAACTGCTTTTTGATTGTGCCGCTTTTTCATCTCCTAAAATCTCATAATTCTCATCTAAAAACAATGCAAAATCTTTTCCTACACAACTCCCTACTATTTTAGAAGAATCTCCATATTGATAGTGGTTAATATGAAGGAAATCAACTACATTCAATTCTTTATTGCAATCAGCATCTAAACTATAAAAATTAAAAGGCGAAATCGTAGTTAGTTTTCCTAAAATATATTTTATAAGTGTAAATTTATCATACGCTGTTAATCCAATTTGAAATTGATCCACATTTTTTGGCAGCACCTTTAAGGTTGTCAATGGAACACAATTTTCCTTGTTAATAGTGTACCCATTTTGTCCATAAGATCGTTTATAAAAAGGATATTCTATCCCACCATCGATCATTCCAATTAATTCAAAACTTCCATCCACTCTATAATCTGTATGGCTTATAACGTTACATTCAACCGTAGGATTATGAGAATCTAATATTTCAAAATTAGTGAGACATTGGCTCACGTTCCCTGCACTATCTCGAGCGAAGATCTGTATCTCATTGGACAAATAGAATTCATATAATGGTTTAGTGTAGATTTTAGCTGCAGTATCAAAACTTAAAATTACTTTACTACAATTGTCTGTAGCAGATTTAACGAATTCTGAAGCATAAACTTCTTCATTTCCACATAAACCTGGACAAATTTTATAGTCAGCTATACATTCAATTTTAGGAGGAATAGTATCATTAGCACAATCTTGTGCCCATAATGAAGAACAATTCAAAAAAGAAAATAAAACAAAACAAAGCAATGTTTTAGTGGCATTAGTAAGTATAAACTCAATAGGTTTAAATTTCATAATATGTGTATTTAATTAAATTTCAGAGTCTTAGTATTGGTTTGTGTTTGTATTGAAATGCTAATTTAGTGATATATCTCAAAAAATACTATTTTCTTTAATATTACTTATAAAAATTATCAAAAAGTAAATCTTCGGAAAAGAAAATGACTAGAAAAAATTTACAATCTAAAAATAGCAAATCATTCTCACCTCTATCTAATGCTTTAAGTAAATTATTATCATCATACTGATTTAATATGAAACATTTGCAGATTTGTAAATAAAATTACTGCATCTCATTATCTAATTCTCTAATTAACAAATTAACTAATTTGAATTATATTTGCTGATGCTAAAGAATAAAGACATCCTTTGGAAAGGAATTATTGAAGATTTATTTTCGGACTTTTTGGACTTTTTCTTTCATGATGATATGCATTTATTTGATCTGGAGAGAGGTTTTGAGTTTTTGGATAAAGAGCTTGAACAAATATTTGATGAATCAGATTCGAATGTTCGTCATGTAGATAAATTGGTGAAAGTTTATACGACTTCTGGGACTGAGGAATGGATTCTAATTCATGTCGAAGTTCAAGGATATCAGGATTCAAAATTTACAGATCGGATGTATCGTTATTATTATCGCATACATGAAAAATATAATAGATGGATTACAGCATTAGCAATATTGACCGATGACAATCCAAACTTTTTACCATCAGAATACCAAAGAAAATTCCTTGGGACTGAGATAATTTACAGATTCAACTATTATAAAATTTTAGCCCAAAATAAAGAGACACTGCTTCAGTCCACAAATATTTTTGCAAAAGTCATTTTAACAGTTTTAGTCTATTTGGAAACCAAAGGAGAATCAGATGAATTCATTTTTTACCATAAACTTCAAATCGCAAAAGACCTCATTAAAAATAACTACCCAAAAGAAAAAATCAGAAATCTTTTAAATTTCTTAAATTTGATCCTATTTTTAAATAAAATTGAGCTCCAAAATAACTTTTTGGATGAAATTAATGTTTTAACTGGTAAAAAAGAAGTCATGGGAATAGAAGAATTGATCAAAGAGCGACTTAGATTTGAAGGCCGTGAAGAAGTGCGTGAGGAAGGTATCGCTATTGGGATGAAAAAAGGAATGGAAAAAGGAATGGAAAAAGGGATGGAAAAAGAATTACTAAAAGCTGTTTCCAATATGACCAAAAAAGGATTTTCTGATCAAGATATAATTGAAATTTTAGATATCTCTAAAGATAAATTGACTATTTTAAGAAAACAGATTGGCAATTAATCACATTCAGTCGTTGATATTTATTTGAATTTATTTTAATCTACATTCCCTACTTCAACATTTATTTTAAACTCACTATCACCTAAAAATGTAATTAAATCACTTTTTCAATGGGAGATTCTTTTAAAATATCCATTAGTAGAATTTCAAATCATAACAATATTAAAATTTTATATATCTATCCGCTTGAATTAATATTCTCAAGTAAAAGAATGATTATAAATTCAGGTTTTGCCATTCCTTGCTCCTATAACACCTTTTAAAAACTAAAACCCTCCATTGCTAAATTGGCTAATTAATAACATTGATTCAGTATTATTTTTGTCTCAATAAATGTCAACAACTTTCAAATCAATTTCAAAAACAGAATCGTTATTCAATGCTTTAATTTTTATGATTTTATAAAATTTCTTTATATAAATGTTTAATTAGGAGCATTTATTTTTATAAATGCTCCCTTTTTTAATCTATCTAAATTCAATCAATTTTTAATACTTCTATTAATTCAATTTTTATGTCGAATCGTTTTTCTTACAAATTTTTCATGATTATCTTAATTTTATATTTCTCTTGTTCTAAAGAAACAGCTATAGAAGATAATTCAAGCTCTAAATCAAGTTATATTAAATTTAAACTAGATGGAAAAGAAGTCATCTTAGATTCAGTGAATATCATTTATAATGATTCCGCTGATGGTTCTGCAGAAATATCTGGTCTTCAAAAAAATGGACCAGCTTTGTTAATTATTCTTCTCGATCATTACAAATTCACAGATGGAAGCACACATTCTCTTATTGATCCAAACAAATTAGTATTCTTTACTTATAGAAAAGATACTGTAAATTTTTCTACGGATATATATAGCATCACAGCAGACGTACAATGCAAAGGATCAATAACTATTAATAAAAGAAAGCTATTACTTAATGAACTACCAAATAGATATGCAATAAATGGTATATTTTCTGCCGTGGCAGTAAATGGAAATAATAAAGCAATCAACTTTTCAGATGGTGAGTTTTATGATAAACGTGTAAATTAATTATTCAAAATATTTTATTGTTGAGATAGTTTTGATTAACTTTGTATATTCTTTACTCTAAATTATTAAAACACTTAATTATAAATTTATGCGCTTCTATCTATTTTTCATTACAATTTGTTGTTTAAGTTTCAGCTTATTTAGTCAAAATACGCTACCTGATTCTTGTAAATTAATCATCGGGACGAATTTGTCTGGTGTTTATGATTGGGGGGCTGAACAGCCTTTCGTTGACATGATGAGAAGCTGTAGGGAATGGTATTCTAAAGATGATTCTGGTGAATTTGAATCTGGCAATATTGATAAGATGAGTTTTAGACCTGATGGCTACCCGACTCATATTCCACAATTTATTCCAGGATTCACAAGACCTCAATTTGTCGCGACAATATGGGGAAGAATTGCAGGTTGGGAACTTGGAGATTATTTTGTATTTTATGAGGGCAATGGAGACATAGATATTAATTTTGGGGTCAATAATTATAGACGTTTATCTAATCAATCCTATGCCTTTAATTTGAGCAATAATGTTGACCGAGAAATTCAATTAATTATTACACGCTCAGACTCATCCAATCCTGTTAAAAACATAAGAATCATCCATAAGAATTACGAGAATACTTATCAAACGAACATCTTTAATCCACATTGGATAAATTATTTAAAAGCCTTTAAGACTGTGCGATTTATGGATTGGGGACATACCAATCATTGGTCTCAAAAAGAACCTTGGATTCAAGTTACTGGCAAAGCCGACTGGAACGAAAGGGCAAAATTGGACTATTATACTTGGACGACAAATAAAGGGATCCCTTATGAAATCATGATCCAGCTTATGAATGAACAAGATCTAGATGGATGGGTATGCATCCCACATAGAGCTAGTGATGATTATATTAGAAATATAGCGGCACTATTCAAAGCAAATGTAGAGTCGGGAAGACATATGTATGTTGAATATAGTAATGAGATTTGGAATTGGATCTTTGGCCAAGCAGTTTGGCTGGATGAAAACTTCTGCAAACCTTCTGGTACTTGGCCCGAGTGTCTCGTACCAAGTATCCAAAATGCTTTAGATATATGGACAGCTGAATATGGCACAGCTGAAAAATCTAGAATAACAAGAATTCTTGGCATACAAACAGGCTGGCACGATGTGAGCAATAGAATGGCTCATACGATGAATATTAATTCATTTGATGCCATTGCTCCAACTTATTATTTTGGGATTTCTGAAAAGTCAGATTCACTTTTGGACGATCTTGGCAGTCGAGCTACAGTAGCCGATATCGCAACAGCGGCAAGACTGAATATGGGCACAGAATTCGATAGAATTAAACTCATTCAAACGATATGTACTGAACTCAACAAAAAAATGATTTTTTATGAGGGTGGACATCATTTGACAGCACATCCATTTGGTGTTAGTCCTACTTATGAACTTGCATTAAATTCAATCCATCGCGATACTGCAATATTCAATTTATACAATGAATGGTTTACAAAAATTCGCAGCCTTCAAACCGGTAAAGACCCTTTGCAGTGTATGAATTTTTCATTTATATCTGGCATTGATGGAAGATATGGTTCGTGGGGAATTTTAGAGTCTGTCTACCAAGATTTGAATTTGATTCCTGCACCTAAGTACAATGCAGTCCTTAGAAATCAATATAAAAATTGTATCACTACTTCACTTGATTCAAATCAGAAAAAAAAGAATTCTACGACAGTTTACTTTGATTCCCAATCAAATGTATTGCAGCTCAACACAGAATCAAATCAAAACTTTAGCATCTACACACTGCATGGTCAAAAAATACTTAGTGCTATTACAACTAATAGTCCTACAGTAATTTCATTTGAAAATTATAATCCTGGAGTTTATATCATCCAGCTTAAGGACAAAAATTACAAAATCATAAAGAAATGATTTGATTTAATTGCCTAGTATATATATTTTTTCACTCCAGTTAGACAGTGAATTCTTGTGTTGAAGGATATAAATACCTTCTGGATATTTATTCAATAATGTTGACTCATTCGGACCAGTCATGAAGGATTGTAATAAGTTCCCATGAATAGAAAACAATTGTGTAAATATTCTTTCATCAGATCTATTGGTTAATGTATTTGTATTGGAGTCATAAAAAATATCAATGGGTACCTCAATTTCCTTTTTTATGTTCGTCGCTTGATAATTTTTAAGATTCAATTTAAAAATATTTTCGGATGATATTTTTTGCTCATAATTTAGCGCAAGGACACAATTGGAGGCAGTATCTATAGTAATGTGAGATTGATAGTATGGGTTTGATATATTAATTTTTAATGATTCCCATGTCTTTGCAGTGTCTAATGAAATATATGGTTCTCTGCCCGCAGCTACAAAGTTAATGCCATCCAAACTGGTGACCTCATTTGCATATCCTATGTTGACATATCTAAAAGAAAAAGTCTTTCCTCTATCCTTTGAAAAATAAAAAACACCACTTGAAATCATACAAATGATGTCATTTAAGGAACGATTGTAATTGTTATAGCTACCATAACTAAATATAGAGATGAAAGTCTTTCCTTGATCATGACTGATAAAAACATTTCTGTTCTGGTCTGCAATAATTGTGTTTTGATCAAGTATGTCTAAAGTAATAAAATTATTCAAATTAATTTGAACTTTACTCCAACTTTTATTAGTCATATCATAAGTGAAAAAGGTATCTTGGGCTATGAAAAATAAATTCTTTGCTTTGCTGAATAAGGCTACATTAGGGGGATTTAAGGCTTTTGGTAAAGGTATTCTATGAATAATACCTGATGCAAAATCATATTGAAAGATAAAATTTTGATTTTGCATATTTGTTTTTGTGTAAAATACAGAATGTTCGTTGATTGTATATAACGTCGAAATATCCCTATCAATAAATTTTGCTTCAGCTTTATTATCATTGATATAATACATAGTATAGTAATCTGTAGTTGCAATATACTCTAGGACTTTATTTGGTATTATTTTCAATGATGAATAATTAGTACCCTTACTCGGTATAGGTTCATAAAATTCCGCCTTATTCACAGAATAGATTTTGTTTTGTTTTAAATTCAAACCGATGATTATATCTTTATAACACAATATACTATTAATACCTAATACATTAGTTGAAAATCCTGGTAATAGCTCAAAATCTACCGATGGTGATTTTGTCCAAGTGGACATATCCTTATTAGCAGTGAAATATGCTTTACCATCAAATATTGATAGTTGATTTTGATCATTAATAAAAATATTGTTCCTAGTGAAATAATTTTGCTTTACGTCTAAGAAAAGCCAAGTCTTGCCTTCATCCAAAGTATATGGTGCATTTGACGAAATATTGTAAATTAATCCTCCAGATTCTGAGGTGAATATTCTCACATTCAAATTGACTATGGTATATGGATAAGGGATGTTCTTTATCTTCCCATCGATCACATCATCAAATTTTATAAAATATGGATTTTCATTGATGACCAAAGCATAATTATGATCTTTATTTCTAGTAGCTAGATTTATTCTTGTAGCATTGACTACATGTTTCTCAATATAATTTTTACCATAATCATAAGATACAAAAATACCTGTCTTTGCCCCAATGTAATATGTATGATCTTCATTGACTGCAAAATCTGTAATATACATACTTAGGCCTTGATCTTCCCACTTATTCTCAGCTTCATTATACTTATATAATAGCCCTGATCTGACTAGGTAAAAATCATTTATTGCACCCTTTACAAATTTTGGAAATTCATCAAATGGAGTTTTGAAGTCATCATTTATTGCAGTCCATGATTTACCATGATCAAGACTGAAAAAACTATTATTTCCATAAAGAAAAACAGAAAACAACTTTCCCTTTGAATCATAATTGACGGCCAATAAATTCTCGCCATAAGCAGGAGTAGCTTCAGTCCATTTCAATTGTGCGAGTGCAACATCACATTGTAGAAAAATTAAAACTACTAAGGCTCTATGAAAATATCTCAACGAAATCATATTAGTTGGATTTGACATGTATTAATTTTCCTGTTGAAATCACTTTGTCATTATTATAAACTTTGAAGAAAATAATATTAGAATTGGGCAATTCATTGGCATGAAGACTGATTGTTTTATGATTAAAATTTTTGATTAAAATTCGTTTTCCCATTCCATCCAAAAGTTCAATCTTTATATTGTCTAAACGACTCAGTTCTTCTTTCAATTCAAACTGAACAGTAGTGTGAAATGGGTTTGGATAAGCCTTTACTTTTTGCATTGTTACTGGCTCATCAAATATTGCAGTAATGCTTGGGTTCCCTATGGTGTGCAGGGTTTGATTGGTTACAATAGCTGGATTAAAATCAAAATAAATATAAGCTGTATTCTCAATAGTACTGCCCAGTGCCAATTGCTCTTTTGTCTTGATCGCATATTTCACATAACCATGAGATGCTGGTTCATTGCTCATACTATCGACCAATTTTATAGGAAAAAAATTAAATCGCAAAATATTATAACGCAGCAAATCCCAAGTAAATGGATGGCTTGCTCCAAGTATCTCTAATGTACTGAGATCTAGATTTTGGCTTAGTGTATCGACGATCACAATTTTGAATGCAGTATCATTTCCAGTATTTTGAAATCTGATCATATACTCTAGCCTTTGTCCTTTCTCAATAAAATGAGTGTTCTCATAGCCTGTAGGTATTGCCATTTTATCATTAGGATCAAATGATCTGCGAATTTCATGACACTCTATATCGTATCGCGGAGATTCATCACCTTGTACGAATGCATTGACGAATCCAGTAGAAATATTTCCTTGACTATTTGTTCCACATCCTTCTACAGCTTTTGTAAATTTGTTTTGATATGGATGATGAGCAAGTGTGTCGATGATCATTCTTATTGTCCTTCCATTGGCAGGATATTTGAATTCTTTGGACTCTCCTTTTTTTAAATCCATTTTTCCATTAATGCCAGGCATAAGATCGTCTTCAATCGTTGCAAATGCTAGATCAGAAATATCAGCAAGTCCATTGTTGATGACGGTGAACTTTACTTCATTATTTTCACATTTAGATTGTAGTTTGATATTAGCGCCATTCCATAATGAACTCTGAATACATATTGTATCTGGGAATATTTCAGCCTCCATACATAGGGTTCTATTTCTCCATTCAAGATCGCAAGTAGGTAAAACGCTTAGTGTGATTTCTCCAGCTTCCAATGATGCAACATTTCCAAGATCAAATCTAAAATTTTGAGAACCTAAAGACGTGTATGTTTTTGTAGCAGAAACCAAACTGAGAGAATCATCCAAACTAAGTATTACATAAGCATTTTGAGCTGTAATGGTGCCCTGATTTTTATAAGTTAGTTTGACAGGATTCTCCACACAAGCACGCAGAAATGCAGCAGAAAGATTGACATTCATATCAGGACAATTAATGCTTCGTATAAATGTCTCTCTTATTGAACTATTCGTTTTAGCACTGTCGATTCGAACTGTCTGAGCACTGTGACAAGCGGCAAAATAATCATTGGGGCCAAAGACTTCCATCTCAAGATCTCCTGCAGGTAGCATTTTACTAAAAGCACCCTTCTCATCTGTCTTAGTATAATAAGAATTATTTCCTTTAGTAAATTTGACTGTTGCATTGGATATTGCTTTATTTGTAATTAGATCAATGCAAGAATCATTTGGGTGATTGGACACTATTCCTTTTGCAAAACCAAATCCTAAATCAAAAAGATCACAAGAGCCATATTTATCTACTTTTTGTACAACAACATTGTTTCTTGCAAATTCTGTTATAGGATCGTTGCTAAAAATGAAGCAATATTTTTCCCTCTCAAGTCTTCTATAAAAGGTGAATGTAACAAAAGGTCTAAAATCTTCTGTGCTGTACAAATACCCAGGAATATCTGTTACCCATATAGCAATTAACTGACTTCTATTGACAGCAGTAAAGGTCTTGTTAAAACCCACAACATCCGTCTCTAAACTTAGAAAATTTAGTGCCGCTGTATCAAACATTAAACCAAACTGAAATGAAGATATTTGCTGAATATTAATACCAGCCATACTTAGTCTTAATGTATCCCCTTCAATTTTCTGTTCTACAAAAACAGTTATATCGTTTGAATTTTGAGCTGATAAGGTGTTCCCTCCAAACAAGTAGGCTAAAACGAGCAATTTGAGTAATTTTTTCATTGGATATGTATTTATGTTACAAAAGGACGAATATTTTTTCAATAGGTCAAATACAATTTATTAAATTTGTATAGCATTTTTAATTAAAATATTAATTATATAATTGATTATCAATACATTAAAAATATATTTGTACAACACATATAATTAAACACAATATGAAAACAGGAAAGTTTATCTCACTGTACTCTAAATTTACGCCTAAACAGCGGAAATCATTCAATTTATTTGTCAAATCACCATATTTCAATAGCAATTTGACTTTGATTGACTTCTTAAAAGAAATCGAAGTAGTTCTTTTTGATCTGAATTCTGAGCTGAACCCAATTGCCATATATAATAAAATCTTCAACAACACTGACTATAATAGTTCCAAATGGAGACTTATCTTGAGTCAATTATTTGCACTTGCTGAACAATTTATTGCTTTAGAACTCAGCAGAGACCAAGAGTTAAAACCACTATATCTAACTCATTTTTATCGCTCTTCTCATCTTCAAAAACGCTTTGATCAATCCATAAATGAAATCAAGGAAGATCTTGAGAATTTGTCAATCAGAAATGATCATTTTTATGACTACCAATATGATATCTCACAAGAAATTTATGAATGGCAAGTTACCAACCGTAGACAAGAAGATTATCAAATGGATAAAATTCTAGACTATATTGAAATCCCATATTATATAAAAAAATTAAAACATAGTTGCAGATGCAATACTTTGAAGACTATTCATAAAATGGAAATAAACTTTCCATTTCTATCAGATATTACAACACATATTGATACAAATGAATTATATAAAATTCCGGTTCTTGGATTCTATTATTTTACTCATCTATCGCAATTACAATCAGGAAATGAAGCCTATTTTCAAAAGGCTCTTCATATTTTATTCAATCATGAAAATGAATTTTCACATCAAGAACTCAAGGAAAACTATATCACCTCTTTGAATTATTGCATTCGCAAAGCTAACCTTGGTCAACAGAATTACCTTGAACTCCTTTTTGATATTTATAAAAGATGTTTAGACAAAAACTACTTGATTGAATTTGGAGCCATGTCTAGATTCACTTATAGAAATATTGCAGAGAATGGTTTAAAACTAAAAGAATTTTCATGGGTAAAACACTTTCTAGAATCAAACAAAAAATTCATTGAGATAAAATATCGAAATTCGATTTACTTATTGGAATTGGCTCGATTGAACAGTGAGCAAAAATATTTTAATGAGGCATTGAATATCCTGAATAATTTAAGCTTCAATGATGTATTACTTGAATTGGCTTGTAGGCTAGAGCGAATAAAAATATTCTTCGAAATTAAAGAAATAGATCTAGCCAGTTATCAACTTCAAAGTATGGACACATTCATGAGGCGCAAAAATCAATTTGGCTATCATTCCGAGCATTATAAAAAATTTGTCAGTTATTGCTCCAAATTATTCAAAATTAATATACACGAAACCAAACAAATTAAAACACTCTATTCTCAAATTAATAGCGAAGACAAATTTACAGAGCGCAAATGGTTATTGGATAAATGTACAGAGCTGATGAATTAAGCAGAAATAAAAATGAGACTATTCTTAAATCTTCATCGCTTTCTTCTTCAAAACCAATTTTACGCCTTCGTTTGACAACATAAAACCCTCTGAAGTTTTATCACTTATCAACAGCTTTTGCTCTACTTCACCTTTATCATTTTTTAAAATAAAATAATCTCCTTCTAGATCCCATGTAAGCTGAGCTGCGATGAATTTTAATATTGGATTTCCTGTTATTTTGACACTACCATCTTCTTTTAACTCTACATCTGCATTCATGTTTTTTGTCAAGCCATTTGTTTGATCAAAAAGCCCATCTATTGCAGATAGTGATAGTGATGATAAATCCGTACCAAGTTGTGCCATCATTTCACCAAAGCCACTCATACCTTTAGCAAAATTTTTTGCAGCATATTCGATTTTTCCTTCAACAGTGCTAGTATCTATATTTGCTGTACTCAATTCAGACTTTACTTTATCTGAGTTTAATTCAGATTTCATCGATTGCATTCCTTCCTTTATGGAATTCTGAATTTGATCTTTATTAATATTCAGATCTTTAATTTCTACAATGACAGTATAAGAACCTGACAAACTCTTTTTTGGCGCAGTTGCAGAACTGCAATTTACAAAAAACAACAAGGCTAAAAAGAAAAGACTTGATAATTGCTTATTGACCATTTTTACTAATTTTTATTATCAACCAAAGTTAAATTTAAATAGTTCCAAAATAACAAAAGTCGTCCCAAGAGACGACTTTTGTTTGCTTCATACCTTTTCTAAGATGATCACTATTAATGTTGTATCGAAAATCGCTTCGTGATTTTTTCACCATTTTTAGTATCTAAAATCAAATGATATACTCCATTACTAAAATTTTTAGTATTGAGTTTATAGGATTTGAAATACTCTTCAAGTTCTTTGTTAGACACCAATTTACCTTTGGCATCATAAATAGAAATATGATCAAATTCATTATTCTGAATCTCAATTTTTATCTCATCATTTGCTGGATTTGGAAATAATATAACCGAACTCATAGACACAAATTCAATCTCTCCCAATTGAGCATGATTAGTGTTTGGTATCTGTGTTTTGATTTCTTGATCACAATTTTTTTCGCAGCTGAGGATGGTTGTTTGTTTTGTCAATCCAGTACTTCCACCATTTGTAAATCCACCATTGATAGAAATACAATAGTCTTCAACTTCGCCGTGTAAAAATGAACTACAGGCTGAAACAGGATAACCACCATATGCCATAGAGACCCTCATCCGTACTCTTTCTGCGCTTAAGCCATTTGGAATTGAAATCATACCATTGAGTACAGATACGCCAAAACCTTGTGCAACCAATTCTGTAGTGTTATTCCACAAACTATCTGCGTTGTAATCTATCCACACTCTCCAATAAACATTATATGTCGTTCCAGAATATCCTGGGTTTAGACTAAT
>Ga0138256_10001396_pt1 | contig 26051 bp, 20 predicted proteins | sample KNB2016incub_MG_FD_105486 | JGI IMG/M metagenome (GOLD analysis project Ga0138256, IMG submission 105486) | Active sludge microbial communities from wastewater in Klosterneuburg, Austria - KNB2014incub_MG | ecosystem: Engineered > WWTP > Activated sludge > Unclassified | place: Austria...
CTGATGCAATGCTTTTTGCCCTGATATCAAGTTCACTGTAAGTAAATCTTCCGCCTTCTTCTTCACCGTCTTTCAGAAATACAAAAGCGGTTTTATCAGGCTGAACTTCGGCTCGTAATCTTAATAAATCAACTAAATTATCAGCTTTTTCCTGTAAAATATTCATAAAATAATTTAATCAATATAAAAATTCTAATTGTGTAATTAAATGACTATAAATGACTGAAATGAGTATTGGCTTAAAGTGTTGCCGGTATAACTCAATGGTGAATCGAAATTCACGTTTTTAAAACTTTGTATTGAGAAATTTATCTTAAAATTATATTTTGTGTTTTAAAAATTAAATTATATGGATCATGACTTCAGACGCAGCAACTGTAAATGAATATATAGATTCTCTTCCGGAAGACAGAAAAAAGTTTGTTACTAAATTGAGGAATATAATAAAGAAAAATCTACCTAAAGGATTTAAAGAAGAAATGAGTTACGGAATGATTGGATATGTGATCCCTCACAGTCTTTATCCTGACGGATATCATTGCGATCCGAAACTGCCGCTTCCGTTTATCAATATTGCTTCGCAGAAAAATTTCATTGCTTTGTATCATATGGGAGTTTACTCAGATAAAAAACTTCTCGACTGGTTTACAGCAGAATACAAAAAATCAGTTCCGTCAAAGCTTGATATGGGTAAAAGCTGTATCAGATTTAAAAAGCCGGAAGATATTCCATTTGAACTGATTGGTAAACTGGTTTCGAAAATTACTCCTCAGGATTGGATAAAAACCTATGAGAGTAATTATAAAAAGAAGTAATTTATTTCAAATAAACTTCAAGACTTTCAAGACCTCTTGAATGAAGAGAATCATGAAAATGATATTCTTTGTCTTTCAGTTTAATATCAGGAAAATTCTTCGCGATATTTTCAAATGCCGATAAAGCTTCGAGCTTTGCGAATCCTGCTCCCGCGCAGAAATGAATTCCTCCGCCGAATGAAAGCGGTATCACATTCTTCCTTTCAATATCAAGTCTGTCCGGTTCGGAAAATTTTAACGGGTCCCGGTTACCCGCACCGAGCATACAAATTATCTGAAGTCCTTTTTTTATTTCCTTACCGCCGACTGTTTCATCTTCATGAGTTCTCCTTCCCGTAAACTGCGCCGGACTGTCATATCTTAATAATTCATCAACTGCTCCTTCAGTAAGAGAAGGATCATTTTTTAGTTTTTCAAATTGTTCAGGATTTTTTAGTAAAGCGTATAATCCGTTTGAGATCATATTTTTCGGAGCTTCATGAGCGTCCATTATCATCAGCACAAGCGAGGCGATAATTTCTTCCTTTGTAAGCCGGTCGCCATTATTTTCAATAGTCAGCAGTCTGCTGATCATATCATCTTTCGGATTTCTTTCTTTTTCCTCCACCTGCTTTCTGAAATAATCCTTTATCTCATCAGCGCAGCGGTATATATTTTTTAAGTCATCCTGTGTGAACTGATTTGTAACAACGTCTAATGTCTTAACTATCTGCATTGCCCACTTGTCGAGAATATCCCTGTCTTCTTTTGGAATGCCGTAAAACTCCGCTATGGTTATGGCGGCAAGCGGGTAAGAAAATTCACTAATGAACTCAGCTTCATTTCCATTAATTCTGTCCATTAAATAGGTGACAATGGAATCAATTCCGGGTTTCAGCTCATTGACCATTTTTGGGGAAAACACTTTGTTGATGAAACTTCTTATGCGTGTATGTTCCGGAGGGTCAAGGAAATTTACCCAGTGCTGTCTCATCTGTGTAAGCGAATTCAGCTTTGCATAATTCGCCGTTATTTTTCCTTTGCCGAATCTGTTGCCTCTGCCGAATTTTTTATTGATCAGTACTGAAGAAATATGATCATATCGCGTAAGTATCCAGATATTTTCTGATAAAAATCCTGTCGGGGAATTCATAAAAAAAACAGGATCATATTCTCTGAGAGAGTTATAAACAGGATACGGATCCTGAATATTTTCTTTCAGAGATAATGTCTTAAATAAATTGAAATTCTCATCTATGCTAATATTTGATACTGATGTATTTGTGTCCTGCATTTTATTATTTGAAATCAAACTAAATTAATTATGAAAGTTATTCAAGACAATTTATATTTGAATTCGATGTTCACTGTTAAGATTAGATAAAATTACGCAGACATATTTTTAAAATATTAAAGTAAGTGTTTAACTCATTCAGTAACTGAATAGCTTGTTTTATTTATTAAATAATTTTCTTAATTTGAGTCATTTAATACTTATGATAAAATTAATAAAGGTTATTTTCCTCAGTATGATATTAATATCATGCGGTACTAAAGAAAATTCCGGCAAAAAAAACTCCGTGAAAGAAAATTCAAAAAATAACGATGTAGTTAAAACTGACAATGACACTTCCGCATTGTCACATTACAAGCTTGATTCAACGGTGCCTCAGATCCTTAAACTGCCGCCATCATTGAAAGAGATTTCCGGAATTACTTTTACCCCGGATGGAAGACTTTTCGGAATGCAGGATGAGTCTTCGGTAGTTTATCAGATCGATATTTCAAGCGGTGAAATAATTAAGAAATTTGCTGTAGGCAGTTCAGTCATGAAAGGTGATTTCGAAGACATTGAATTTGTAAACGGGAATTTCTATCTGATAAAAAGTAACGGAGATCTGTATGAATTTAAAGAAGCGGGCGATAATGAATATTCTGATTATGTCCTTCATGAAACCGAACTGAAACAGTCATTTGATGTTGAAGGTCTTTGTTATGACGGGAAAACTAATTCACTCCTTCTTGCATGTAAAGGTAATTCCGGTACCGGCAATGCTGATGAGAAAGCGATTTATTCTTTTTCACTTGATACAAAAAAGCTTGAACCGAAACCAAGATTTACTATTCCTCTGTCAGGATTTAAAAAAGAATTTAATCCGTCGGGGATAAAAAAACATCCTGTGAAAAACACATTCTTTGTTATAGCCGCAAACGGTAATGAACTGATCGAATTGTCAGAAGACGGAATTATCATTGACAGAGAATCATTGAATCCCAAAATACACGAGCAGCCTGAGGGCATTGCATTTTCAAAGAATAATGAACTGCTGATAAGTAATGAAGGTAAATCCGGCAAAGGTTACATTGTGATCTATCCATATCATGTTAAATGAAAATTATCCTGTAATAAATATTCACTTTATAAATAATTAACTTATATAAAATACTTTATTTTGAATTGTAACAGCGCTGTGAATAAAATTGAAATAAAAAAAGTTTTAGTAATAATTTTATTACTTATATCAATTAAAGTTGATTACGCTTATTCACAGGAAGATTCATTGAAAATATTTTCAGGGAAGAAAAAAGTAACAGCCGGAAGTGAATATGACAGAACAGGTCTGACTGAATTCTTTCTGGGAAAACACTGGCGTGATCTCTGGACTGCTCCGTTTTATGCTGATGTAATTGATATGGAAAAGTTTGCAGGCGGACTCACTCCGTTAAAAAAAGGCGGTGGTCTGCAGACAAAATCTCTCAGACTGAAAGGCAAAGACGGCATTGAGTATAAGTTCAGATCGATGAATAAAGACCCAAGCAAGATCCTTCCGAAAGATCTTCAGAATTCTGTCTTTGCTGATCTTGTAAAAGATCAGATCAGCACTTCTCATCCTTTTTCCGCAGTGATCGTCGCTCCTTTGCTGAATGCTGTCGGAATTCTAAATGCAGAACCAATTGTAGTAGTGCTTCCAAATGACAGATCTCTCGGAGATTACAGAAATGAATTCGGCGGTCTGCTCGGCACAATAGAAGTAAATCCTGATGAAGGGGAAGATGACGAAAAGGGTTTCGGAAATTCAGACAAGATTGAAAACACATTCAAGCTTTATAAAAAGCTTGAGAAGAATAACGATCATCAGGTGGATCATACTGAATTTCTGAAAGCAAGATTAGTTGATATTATGATAGGGGACTGGGACAGACATTCGGATCAGTGGAAGTGGGCTGGCTATAAGAATAAAGGAAAGACAATTTATAAACCCATACCTCGCGACAGGGATCAGGCGTTTAGTCTTTATGACGGATTGATACCGTCAATTGTCGGAAAGTCGATCACACAGATTGAAGGTTACGGTGAAGATTATCCCAAGATCTATGATCTGACTTTTAACGGCAGATATGTGGACAGAAGATTTCTTCCGCCTGTTCCGAAAAAAGTTTATGATTCATTAGTGGTGTATATTCAGAATACATTGACTGATTCGCTGATAACTTCTGCAGTGAAGAGAATTCCATCCGAATGGTACAGTCTGGAAGGCAAGCATCTGGAAAGACTGATTAAGTCAAGACGTGATAAATTGAAGTTCGCTTCGGATGAATATTATGAACTCATCAATGAAATAGCCGACGTTTACGGAAGTGATAAAGATGAATTTGTCGAAATCGAATATAAAGGTGATGAAAAGCTTGTGCTGAAGATCTATGAAAAAGACAAAGAGTCCGGTGAAAAAAGAGTTGTTCCTTTTTTTAACAGGACATTTGATTCTGAATACACAAAGGAGATCAGATTATATCTGAACGGAGGAGCAGATAAATTAAGTGAAGCGAAAAGTTTGAATTCTGATATTGAGGTGAATATCATAAAGTCAAAAGGTGAACTTGATTATCGCAAAAAAACTAATTCCAATGTGAAAGTCCTGAAAGACATCAGATCTGAAAATAATGAAACGGAAAGATATGAACCGAAGACAGAAGACCGGAGCGAGGACTGGAGAATCGAGCCTTTATTTGATCTCAATTCAGATGACGGATTGATACTTGGCGGCGGACCGATCCTTTATAAATTTGATTACGGACTGAATCCTTATGCTTACAGAATGTCTTTGTCAGCGGCTTATTCGTTTAAGCAAAGCAAATTCAATTTCGATTATACAGGTAATTTTTATAATCTGATCAGAAATCAAAATTCGTTTCTCAAAATTAAAAGCACCGGATTAAACGTTACAAGTTATTACGGTCAGGGAAATGAAACTGAATTAAAAGAAGAACTTGATGAAGTTGGATTCTATGATGTCAACGAAAATTTTTTCGGAATTAATATAGGACTGGAATACTCGCTGAACAAAAAAACCTTTCTTGAGTCGGGACTTTACTTTCATTATACTAACGTAAAAGAAAATCCGAACACTCTCTCAGGTCAGGATCCGGATCTTTACGGCTTAGGTAAATTATATACCAGCGGGTTAATACTCGGAGTAAAGTATGATTCCCGAAACAGTCCTGTGGAAACAATAAAAGGTATTCTCTTCAGAGCAGGAGGTTTATACAATCCTGAAGTATCAGGCACATTGCCATTCATTAAAGCAGGATTTGATATCAGAGGTTATTTTTCAACTGATACATTAATGGGAGCGACATTTGTAATACAGGCGGCGGCCGGAAAGATCTGGGGAGATTATCCTTTCAGTGAATCGCTTTTTCTCGGTGGTGAAAATTCACTGCAGGGTTATTCCAGAGAAAGATTTGCAGGAGACGGATTACTGCTGACTCAGGCTGAAATCAGACTCAGGCTGCTTCCGGTTAATATTCTCGTGCCGAGTATTTTCGGCATATCCGTTTTCGGAGGAACAGGCAGAGTTTTCCTGGAAGGCGAGGATTCTAAAAAATGGCATAACTCATACGGCGGTACTCTGTGGATGTCTTATATTAACAGAATGCTGAACTTCGGAGTAACAGTAGCAAAATCCGATGAAGATATAAAATTTTATATAGGATCGGCGTTTATTCTCTGAATTATTTTATGTGTAATTTAAATTATGAACTATAATATTTTCTAAATTCGTTTTGGAAAAATGAATTCTTCAGTCAGAAGGAAAGAAAAGATCCGTTCAGTAATTTATTTATCTCTCCCCGGGCTCATTGTAGGACCTCTGTTTACAGCAATTGCATTCAATTCTGAACCGGTAACAATATTAAAAGGTGCGATAATTGGATTTATGATCTCCTTTGTAAGTTCAGTTTTTGAGATCTATGTTTTTCAGAATAATTTCAATAAGCTGAAATTTATTTCAGCGCTTTTGATACGGACAGGATTTTATATTTTTATAATTTCATTTTCGGTTATAATAGTATGGGTTGTGCATGAAAGCAGCCTGAATAACGCTTCAATGTTTGAAACCGTAATGAGCGGTGACTTCAGACATTTTATATTAAAAGGGGATTTTAAAAATATTTTTATATTTGCAATTTCCTTCAGTTTCCTGATGAATTTTATCTGGCAGATCAATACTCTCCTCGGCAGAAAAGTTCTCTTGAATTATATATCCGGAAAATACCATAAGCCGCGTCTTGAGAAAAGGATGTTTATGTTTATTGATCTTACCTCATCCACAACAATTGCAGAGAAATTAGGTCCTGTGGAATATCATAAATTTATAAACAAATATTTTTTTGATATTGATGAAGTTATTGTCTCGAATAAAGCAGATGTTTATCAGTATGTCGGGGATGAAGTTATAATCAGCTGGATCAATGACAGGGGATTCGAAAATTTAAATTGTCTAAATTGTTTTTTTGAGATGCGGAAATGTATAGAATACCTTTCGGAGAATTATCTGAATACGTTCAGTATTATTCCTGAATTCAAAGCGGGACTTCATTACGGTGAGGTAGTGACCGGAGAGATCGGTGACTCAAAAAAGGAAATCGTATTTCACGGTGATGTTCTTAATACCGCTTCCAGGATCCAGGCGCAGAGTAAGACACTTGGAAAAGGTCTCTTAGTCTCTGAAGATGTAATCAAAAAAATGGAACTGAACGGCAGATACAGGAAAGAGAGTATGGGAAAATTCAGACTCAGAGGCAAAGAGCAGGATATAACTTTATACAGTATTGAGCCTGTCTGAGAATGTCCTTATTAAAAAAATGATCATTGAGTATTATGATGAAATATTATATGAATTTGTCATAAAACATTTTCGGATAAATAAAAAAATTAAACTTTCCTTTATTCTTATCAAGTTCATTCCATACATTTATATCAAACTTTACTGAAAAAATTCCGGAGGTCGGAATATTGTCAATATCTTTATCAGTGAGGTGATTTGCAAGCGAAGTTATATCCGGATTATGACCAATAAAAAAAACAGTGTTGTATTTACTGTCTATAGTCTGAAATTCATTAATTAAATCTTTTACTGAAGCCATGTAAAGATCACGTGAACTGACTATTTTACTTTTTTCATAATTTAGTTTCTTTGCGATTATTTTTGCCAACTTAATCGCCCGGACGGCACTGCTCGAGAGAATCAGATCAGGATAAATATTTTTCCCCTTCAATACATCAGACATTAGATGTGCGTTGTTTTTTCCTCTTTTGTTTAAAGGTCTGTCGTGATCGTCAAGATCAGGATAATCCCAGCTGGATTTTGCATGTCTTATTAAGTAAAGCTCTTTGATAAACTAAAATTTAATTATTCAAAAAAATCTATCGGCTCAATCGGCATTGTCATAAAGGCAACTGCAAAAGCTAATACTGAAAATATCAGTCCGTACATAAAAATTGTATAGCAAATTCTCAGATACTTGTATTTCCTTCCGAGCACCTGTCCTAAAAAATAAAAATCCTTTACCATACTGCCGTAAAGAAATTCTCTGTCATTCATCATTTCAGTCATGCCCCATTGAAAATCCTTTAAGTCCATGTTGAAAAAATTACCAAAAAAAAGAAGATTCGTTTTTTTATTTTTAATATCATCTCTTGTAAAAATACCGGAAGTAATATTGGGGCGGGTTACAAGCACTCCGAAAATAATGCAAACGAGACTAACAAGCATCAGCATGAATGTCGGGATAATAAGCTGCGGATTTGTGTCAAGTTTTCTTAAAAGAAAAGTGATTAGCGCGCCGATGATAAGTGTGTTTACGCTGATCATAATGTTGGCTTTGCCGTCAGCCATTGCGCTGAATTCAACATGCGTTCTTATAACATTTCTGAACATCGTCTCAATGCCTCTGTCAGCTTTTAAACTCGCTTCCTTTTTTGAATCCAATTTCTGCTTTTCAACTTCGATCTTCAGCTCTTTGCTTTTTTTGTCAAGATCTTCATTGACTTTCTTCCTGTATTTCTTTTGCAGCTTGACAAGTATTTCAGTTTTTGATTCATCAAGAGATTTTTTTGCATACCTGGTGAAATATTTATGAGTAGTGAGAAAATCTATATTTATCTTTAGCCATTCAGTATCAGTATATGTTTTGCCTGAATTCTTTTCCCATTCCACGCGGAGCAGATCGGACTTCAGATTATAATTTTTACCGCCGAGATGAAAAAGATCTGCGTCGCAGATAATTTCTTCAAGAATATTTGTAGGGTACTGAGGGTATCTTGTAGCGTTTATACATCCGCATACAAGTAAGATATTATCCGGATTATAATTTCTTTCTGACAAAAATTTTTTCGCGATCTCTATTCCTGCATCTTCATGATTATCGCACCTTTCAGTGAATCCCGTATCATGAAACCATGCAGCCAGCGTTACGATCTCCAGATCTTCATCATTTAAGTTCAGCTTATTGCCTATTTTTATTACTGCATCTACAACTTCTACCGTATGTGTATAATTATGATACACATAAATGCTTTGAAGTTTGTTTTTAAAAAGTTCAAAAACAAAATCAGCCGCTTCTTCAGTAATGCTTTTATTGATTGTCATTAGTCTGAAATAATAAATAATGCGTTCAAAATATGAATTTTATAAAAGAGAATAAACAGTATAAAGGCAGGTAAGAATGTTAAATTATTTTTGGAATTTGAAACAATATTAATTCACTCTTATTAATATCTATCCGGATTTTATTCAATTAAATAATATATTAAAAATTGATTCAGGAATCAAAGATAGTGTATATATTAAAAAATAAATCAGCGCAATTGTGCAAATGAAAAAAATTAAATATGATAAAAGTGATAAAAGAATTACTTTTGGTTTTGTGAGTTTATCAAAAAACTGACTGTAACTCCAGACTAAAAGAGTTATATCTGAACCTATAAAAATATACTCGAGGATCTGTAAATTATCACTTTGATGAAAAATTACTATTAACGGAAAAGTGAAAAGACGTAATAGCAGTCTCTGACAAGCAAGAAAAGTATTCAGTGTAAGATGTTCAGTATAATTATATCCCTGATTTCTGAATACAGCATAAGATCCGATTGAATAGAGCGGGATCATTATTCCGTTTGCAAGGGAGAAATGATTTGAAAACCACTCATTTACTTTTATGAAATCTATTTTAACAGTTGACTCACCGCCTGTTGAAATATTTGAAAAAAAATTTATGCCGAAATAATGATAAAGAATGCCGTATGAAGCTGCCAGCAGAATTAGTAATGACAGTGGATCATAATGATTTACTCTCTTTCCTTCGATGTATTCTCTTGCTGCAATCCCTGGTCTTGTGAAAAGCTGTCTTACTGTATAAAAAATTCCTTTATCTGAAAATTTGAATAAGACGCGCTCTATCCTTTTTTTAAAAAATTTAAAATCAATCCTTTGAGTATCTGCTTTCTGTCCGCAGTTATTACAGAAATTACCTTCATACTTCTGACCGCAATTTTTACAGGTTATTAACAATACACAAATTAATTAAATACAATCAGCATTATTAGAAAATAAGAATAAAAATTTATGCAGTCCATAGAGTAGCCGGAAATTGATTAAATTATTTATGTCTGTCATATCAGATATTATTTGTAGTCAGATGATTTATCGTTTTTATTTAATTGAACACAATCTGTTTATTTGATTTTGGTATCTTAACAATATGAAATGGCTGGTTAAGGTTTGCAGTAACGATTCCGGTAGGGGATTCATATTCAACAGTACAATTAATACTGCCGGAATATTCCACAACCTTACTGATCCTGACTTTATATCCGCCGGATGATCTGACCTCATCGAATGAAGCTAAGACAGTGTATTCGGAAAAATCAATATCAGATTCCTTAAAATAATATATTATACTCATTGATGAGTCCATCCTCCTGATAAGACTGTACCAGTCAGCGGTATTTGTGATAACTAAGTTTTGCTTTTCGATCCCTTCAGCGCCTGCTCCGTTAAGCTGGCTTTCAGCAATTGTCACCGGCTGAATAGTTTTGAACGGGTATTCATCTGATTCACAGCTTATTAATCCAGCTAAAGTAAACAGCATAATACAATTTCTGATATTGAATATATTAGTGTAGTTCATTGAGTTTGTTGGTTTTTTATTAAATAAATTCTTTCAGTAAATATTGAATTATCCATTCTAATAATAAATAGGGGGGTACACATTATTTAAGTAAAAAATAGATTTGCATTTAAGATCAGAGAAATACTAAATTTATTAATATTGCACATTATTGATCAGCTTATAAGCAAGCTCAGGAGCTTTAAAAACATTTGTATTCATTCCTTTGCGGAATTCAGATATAAGTTCATCATCAGTAATGCTCTTCACTTTATCCTCAATATAGCTGAACAAATTCGCAAGCATATGCCACGGAGCAAAATTATATTTAGAAAAAATATTTTTACACAAACCGGCAAGGAACATAGCTTTGTGATTATCGTTTATTCTGAAATAATAGTAAGTAATTATCTGCAGATAATATGCTGTCCCTTCATCGAGTATTCCGGATTTGAAAATCTCAGCGGTTTGTTTCAGATAGGAAACAGATTTTTCAAATTCATCCATTTCAATTAATGCAAACGCTTTCATCGATAATAAGTAACCTTCTATAGATTTATTTTCCATCTTTAATTCTATCAGTTGCATACAGGAATCATATGCTTCAATTGCTTTCAAAAAATTTCCTCTCGACATCTCAAATGCAGCTAAATACTGTAATGCCACGCTTTCTCCCCAGGTGTCTCCGCACTCTCTGAACATTTCAGCTGATGAATTATAACGAATCAGAATTTCCTCTTCACTGATCTCCTGATCCGTATTATTCTTTAAACTGTTTAAGATCAGTTTTGTCCATGCTATTCCCCTGATATTATTAGTTTTACTGAAGTAATGATTTGCAGCTCCGAATTTATCCGAAGCGGTTTTAAAGTCACCGGTCTCCATAGCAGCTGAGCCTGCGAGCCAGTTAAGTTTTCCCGATTGTTCATCGGTAAGATCTTTATCTTGCTGAAGGATTAGCTTAAGATCAATTCTTTTTTCCAGAATTTTATCATGATCAAAAATCCAGAAAACAGGCCATAATGAATAGATCATTTCAATCAGATCAGTAAAACGTTTCTCCTTGAGAAGTGTATCAAGTGCATTCATTACATTCTGAATATCTACTTCCCATTCGGAATTAATTTTCGCCTGAATTGCACCGTAAGAAACCGTACAATCTTCTTTAAGTTTTTTAATATAATAATCAGCAAGAACTGTTCTTAATTTATCAGCTTCACCGGATTGCTCAAGAAGGTCAGATGAATATTTATGAAGCAGTACAAGCATACTAAAACGTGAAACATCATTGATCTCACTTTCTTTTCTGAAAAAATTTTTCGTGATCAGCGATTCGATAGTTCCGAACGGTTCACTGATATCATAGCAGCAGATATTTTCAATTGCTTCATAAAAAAAACCATTTTTAAAAACGGATAACCTTCTGAATATTTTTTTTTCATCTTCATTCAGAAGTTCGTAACTCCATTCGATCGCCGCCTTCATTGTCTTATGTCTGGCGGGTACATCCTTCAGCCCCCCTGACAGAAGATCCAGTTTCTCTGTCAGTTTCTCCCTGATGGTATTCAGTGAAAACATTTTTACTTTAGCTGCAGCCAGCTCAATAGCAAGCGGTATTCCTCCGAGCAGCCGGCATATATCAGAGACAATATATATATTTTCTTCATTCAGCTCAAATTTCTTATACGCCCACCTTGCCCTGTTTGCAAACAGAATTACAGCAGGTGACATTTCAATATCGCTTATTTCCTGTTTCTTATCAGGCAGCGAAAGCGCGTCAATGTTGTATTCCGTTTCCATTGAAAGCTCCAGAGGATTTCTGCTGGTTACAATGATAATTAGATTGGGACATTTTGTTATAAGTTCTGAGATCTTTGATGCGGATTTTGAGAGCTGCTCGAAGTTATCAATGATCAGAAGTATTTTTTTATCGCAGACAAATTCAATGATCTGCTTTGCCATATCCGCTGTAGCGCCGGCTGATATTCCGAATAGTTTTGCAATTTCACAGATAATAAGATTCTCATCATTTATATTCGAAAAATCTGCGAAGTATAAACCGTCCTCAAAATAGTAATCGAGGGACTTTGCAACAGCAATAGAAAGTCTTGTCTTTCCAATACCACCCGGACCTGTAATCGTGATAAGCTGAGAACTTCCATTAAGTATGAGATCACTGATCTCCGAGATCTCTTCTTCCCTCCCTACAAGAAAAGGCAGATGAGCCGGAAAATTATTATATTTAGTGATCTTACTTTTAATCTTTGCTTCAGAATGAGTAAAAAATCTTTCGCTGATCAGGATAGCAAGATCAATTTCAATATACTTTAATAACTCATCAGTTGTTGTAAAAGATTTGTATGATACATTTCCGTGGGAGCGTATATAGTCAAGCATAGTATCAAGTTTCTTTTCTCTTTCCGGCGCCGGCTCTTTTACATATATCAGCCGCGGGAATTTATCGGAAAGAAGCAGTTCATCCTCAAGCCCGGATATAGTTTCATTCTCCGCGATCCATCCGTAACTCTGCCAGTATATTCCGATAAAGATGTGACTCTGCTCAAGATACGCCTGATAAAGATCTTTCGGCGGGTGAGGTCTTGCCCCAAGCTCAAACATAACAGGAATAAGTTGTATGGATTCTATTGCAGCGCGGGCGGCTTTTCTTTCCTCAGCCAGTTCTCTTAATGTAGAACTTACAAATACTCTTAACCGCTGATCGGGAGTTTTGATTTTTACATCGCCTTTTGTCAAATCAATTCAGAATTTATTTAAAATTAATAAATCCTGTATTCAGATTATATGAATTACAGAATTATTCGGACAGAGGTGTAACAGTTTATTGTAGGATCGCTTTATTTATTTCAAATAAATTTAAAATCACATGACAAAATTATTCATCATTTTCGGATCTGCGCAGAAATGATTTCTTCTTGTCAGAAATATACGGACTGTCAAATATTGTCGGCTCAGGCCGGTCGAATTCAAGTAAAAATGTCTGTCTAAGATTTTTCCAGTGATGCTTGATATGTTTCCTTGCTTCGGCGGATTTTGCAGCGTCAGAATTTCCGTAACCCAGTTCTGAAATTATTTTATGAATTGACTTCAGAGATTCAAACGGATAATAACCAATGCCGTCTGTATTTATTTTTAAATTACTGTAAACTCCGCGGACTTCATCAATAGAAGCGCTGAGCAGATTCAAAGTATCAGCGTACTCCTTCCTGTTTGTATTTGTATCGTGCGTAAACTGAATGGCTTTATTTACTGATATAATTAAGTTAGACCACAGCGGTCTCAATGCCATTAAATAATTTGCGCGCCTCTGAAAACAATAACCCAGGTACGCTATCGGAATTGCGATCATAAATGGGATCAGATCCTTGAATATAGCAAAGTTGGTTCTTTTATCCGTTGTATCTGAAAAGTAAAGTGTTATCCCGGTTATAAGCGCAAGCGAATAAAGCATCGTAATTATAAATATTGTATTTCTTAATTGCCTTCTTGTCACTGTGATTAATTTATGTAAACTATTTTGTTTGTTTGATTATAAAATCAGTTTCAAAAATATTTAAATGAAGTATATTTTAAAAATCTAATTTATGATATTACTTTTTTATAACAGTAATTTGAATCTCCGTTACACTAAAAGATGATAAGGTTTATTTCCCGCAGAATGAAACAACGGATTTTGAGTTTTTTTACTTTCATTACTTTTAAAAATGAAATCGATCTATCGAAAATTTCGAATAATCTAATATTTCAATTATTTTGAAAATAGTCAAAATTTTTTTGGGGGGAAAATTGTTTTTCAGACAATATAAAATTCTAAATTAAGAAAACTGAATACAATACTTTCCGGGTTTAAGTCTTTTTCTAACTGGATTTTCAAAACTTATACTGAGCTCTTTTCTATGCCTTCCTGACATATCTGTGGTTACGGAATTATCGATTGAAAATGTTACGGCTTGCATAAGTTAATACCGGATATTTCAATTTTTTGCAATCTGTTTCAGTAGATCTTTTTTTTTCTCATTCTTTAATGCCACTGATTCTTTCTTTGTGAAAAATTTTTCACTTTTTGAAATTTTTTTCCATTTTCTGAAAATTATTTTACCTTCAGTCTCCATTTCTTTACCTTCAGTCTTCATTTCTTTTCCTTCAGTCTTCATTTCTTTTCCTTCAGTCTTCATTTCTTTTCCTTCAGTCTCTATTTCTTTACCTTTAGCCTTCATTTCTTTACCTTTAGCCTTCATTTCTTTTCCTTCAGTCTCCATTTCTTTACCTTCAGTCTTCATTTCTTTACCTTCTGTCTCCATTTCTTTACCTTCAGTCTTCATTTCTTTACCTTCAGTCTTCATTTCTTTACCTTCAGTCTTCATTTCTTTACCTTCAGTCTCCATAATATTGTCTTCGTTGAAAATTATTTCACATTCTCTCCTCATTATTGTGTTGTTAGTCTTCATTTCTTTACCTTCGGTCTCCATTTCATTATCTTCGGTCTTCATTTCTTTACCTTCTGTCTTCATTTCATTACCTTCAGTCTCCATTATTTTGTCTTCGTTGAAAATTATTTGACATTCTCTCCTCATTATTTTGTTGTTAGTCTTCATTATTTTGTTTTTACTCCTTATTCTTTGACATTCTCTCCTCATTCTTTGACTTTCACCTTTCTTAAATTCATATTCACTATTCATTTTATTGCTTCTCTCCATCTTCTTTCAGTTATCTGAATTCTTTATTCAGTTTCTCCGCCGCTTTATAGAGCATTTGCAGTCCTTTGTTTATTTGTCCGCCTCTTCGGATCACAATCATGATTCTTAATTCAATATCACGCTTTCATATGATATTATAGTTGTTCTTTTTATGTGACTTTGCATTTTCTGTTTTATGTTCAGGTTTCTAGACTTTAGATTAGTATGCATTATTTTAAGAACTCCTTATTATTTTGAGAAAACAGAGATTCTATATTTGATAGTTCCTCCCTCTAAAATGTTATACTGGCCGGTTTCCCCGACGTTCATATATGGATTTCCCCCTCCTTGCAAAGGAGTGGGTTAGGGGTCAGTTGCTCTTGAAGCATAAACAATTCATTTCTTAATTATCTTTAACCCACCCAATAATTTATTAGAAAAAATTTTCTGCGATACCTATACATCGAATGACTATGCCCGTGCGGAAAGCGCAGCTGTGTGCGGTAACTACATTAAAAAAAATCCCGCAAAGAATTTGGTCTCGGCGGGATTAAATATTTCAGGATAATTTAAATGTAATATAAATTGCTCTTTTTACATTTAACATTTGAAATTTAAAATTACTTTATCAGCATCATTTTCTTTGTCATGTTAAAATTTCTGCTGTCACTGCTGACGCTGATCCTGTAGAAATATGCTCCGCTTGAAAGATTGGAACCGTTGAAACTCAATGTATAATATCCCGCAGGCTGAACTTCATTTACAAGTGTTACAATTTCCCGTCCGGAAATATCATAAAGCTTTAAACTTACTTTTCCATCTGAAGGAAGATCGTAATTTATTTTTGTAGAAGGATTAAATGGATTCGGATAATTCTGCGAGAGATTAAATTTCTCCGGTAACTCCACGGAGACTTCTCCGCTAAGTTCATAATATTCATAGCTGCCGTTAAAGTCTGTCTGCTTCAATCTGTATTTATATCTGCCGGCATTTACATTTCTGTCTGTGAATTCATAATTACTTGAACTGCCGGTTGTGCCGTTACCTGTAACACTGCCCGCTGAAGTCCAATTATCCTGTGATACGGCGGTTCGCTCAATTGAAAATCCTGAATTATTAATTTCAGAAGTAGTAGTCCAGTTTAATTTTACGTCACGTTCTGATACAGCTGAAGTAAAAGATGACAATTCTACAGGGAGTACGGCTGAGTTAGTCCCGAATGCAAGAGCAAGCGATGAACCGAATACAGGTCCGTGTGAATAAATAATTCCATTAGAAGTATATCTGTATTGAATAGAATTAGTGGCAAGTTCATTCTGCATTCCGATACAAAGTGTATATTCATCAATAAAATTTTTGAATCTGTCTCCCGTCTTTGAAGCGTCATACTGAATAATTATCAATCCGTCTTCTACAGGTCCCGGCGAAGTTTCCAGTATTATCTGAAAGCTGACATATTCTGTCGAATCATCCGCTCCGTATTTCGGAGCGCGGTCATATGTAATGATCAATTTATTATTTGCCGCGTCGGATTTATAACTTATTCTGTTCTGCGTTATAACTTCATTGTCAAACTGTAGATCTGTCCAGAGAGGAAACAATGCCGGTGCAGGTGTAAAAAACGGAAGCTGGTCAGGTGAGTATTCTACTAATCCGTTATAATTATTGTCATTATTTAAAAAACCGATCTGACCGTTTGTTCCGACAAAGAATGAGTCATAGTCCACGCCGCAGTATCTGAACTTATCACCTGACGGAAGTATATTCCCCAGTGAAAAAAAACCGTCATCAATGCTGCCCGACATAACTCCTCCGGATACATCCTGTCCATTTACAATCAGACTCACGCTCCCGGTTGTATCGCTCCAGTAAAACTCAGGATTATTCGGAGCGTTCATGCCGCATGCAGTTGAGTTTGCAAAGAAATAATTATTATTGATAGGTTCGCCTCCGCCGAAGTTTGGATTGATGATTTTAAAACTATAATCAATTGTATCTTGAACTGTTAATACTCCGTTGCAGAGAAAAGATGTCCGAACCTGAGCATTGTAATCGCCTGGTGTTTTGATGTTAAACCCGCTGAACATTACTTCCTTTTGCTGAAATGAAAAAATTGTATCGACTGTCTGCTGTGAAGTATAATTAACAGGTCCGGTAATTTCAAAATCAACTGTAATGTCATACTGATCTGTCAGTGTTGCATTCATTATTGTTGCAACAGGAGATGTAAATTCATCAACTCCGCAGGAGAAATTTATCTTTTCAGGCGCTAGAACAGAATCCGGATAAACATTGCAGTCATCTACTGCATAGATCTGCATTCTGATATTTGGTCTGATATATTCCCAAACGCTTAGTCCTGAAGGAGGAGTGAAGTTATTAGTCCAGTGGCGCAGTCTCGCAGGAGCGCCGGCATCTGGTGTATATCCCGGAATATTTGTAGCGTGTGATGTAGCAGATCTGAATCCTTTTGCAAAATTCAATTCCCCTCCTTCGTTTCCGTAATTTGTCTCGATGAAAATTGCCAGATTATTCTGGTCATAATGATAAGGAGTCTGCAGCTGAATCGCTGTCCAGAAATTCTGAAAAAAGTCAGTACCGTATATCATTCCGTCAAAAACCGTAACAGCTCCTGCGCTTGCATCATCATAAGTCACTCCGGTAAAATATTGTGTCTCAGTAGTGGTCTTCATTTTTATTACAATTGGAATACTGTCGGCCATAGGGAGATTGATATAGTTTAGATAAAATGCGATTTCATTTATAATGCCGAAAGAACCGACTTCAGACGCCATATAAAGCATCTCGGATCTTACATAACCGAAATTTGCGGATAGGGGAAAACTCTGGGAACCCTGGCTTAAATTGGAAGCAGGGATTGTTACCGTCTCAGATCTCAGACCGGATCCTCCTGAACTGAGCATTAATGAAATTAGAAGCAGTAGAATGGTTTTCATTTGTTTTTTTTATAGTTAGTTAAATAAGTTTTAGTGAGCATTTATTAAATATGTTGAAAATTATATTCTTCAAAAAAAAAAGGAGAAGTAATTGCTGCTTTTGATTTTCTTTGGAAAGAATGAAACAAGCAGTTCAATTACTTCGCCTAAAATAAATTATAACTAAAAATTACAACCGGATGATCTTAAAAATATATCCGGTTTTTACGCTGCATTCTTTCCAAAGAATAAATTCGATACAAACTTATATTCATTTCATGAAATGTGCAAAGAGATTTTCTCCCGATTGTTACGCTCAATAATTAAGTAAATTATAAAAACATTCGATTTACAGTCTAAAATGACTTTTAATTGGAATGAATTGTGACGAAGTTCACTTCAATTTTTTAAAATTATTATAAATTTTTATCATTCAGTCTAATGAAGGATACCCGGCTCATCGAATTGTTAAAAAGCTTCTCTCCTGAAGAAATGTCAGAGCTTGAAAAATTCATCTCATCTCCTTTTTTCAGCAGGAACAGGGACGTTGTTCCGATATTTAAAGCTATTAAGAAATATTATCCGGATTTCAATTCGGATGATCTGACGAAGGAAAATATTTATCACGCTCTTTTCCCTTCTAAGAAATTCGGTGACAAAAAATCTGATAATCTTCTAAGGACTTTAACTTCAGAACTGTTTCGGTTAAGCAAAGACTATCTGGCTTACACAGAATTTGGCAAAGATGAAAACAGAAAAAGATATTATCTGCTGAATCAGCTCCGTATGAAAAAGAATTACAAAGAATTTGAAAAGGAATATGCCGGTATAATTCAGGAAGACTTCAGTGACGGGGGTGAGTTTGTGCAGTCATTGATGGAGAAATATTTTTTTAAATCTGTAAATCTGAATTATTCATTAAACAGGGACAGGTTTGAAGAAGCTTTTAAATCCATGTTAAAAACAAGAGAGTATTCTGTGATATCCGCTCTGGTAAATTCTTTTAAATATGAAAATGAAAAATTGATTGCTTCGGGTTATAATCTGAATCTTGACGCTAATGCAGTAGACAGTTTTATTGATAATACAAATGCTGAAAAGATACTTGAAGATATGAAAAAGAATAATAGTGAATTTTATCCTTATTTGTTTACTTATTATTTGGTTTATAAAATGAATAAAGAGACTAACGGAAATGATTATTTTTTAAAATTAAAGAAACATCTTGACGTATATCTGAAATTATTTTCAAAGACCGATCAGTATATGTTCTCAAGCATACTTGCGACTTACTGCTCATCAAGGACAGACCGCGCTGAAAAAATTGTATTCAGCAAAGAACTCTTTGAAATCTATGACAAGACTCTAAAGCTCGGAATTTATAAAATATCAGAAAAGGAAGACATTCACATTGTTCTTTTCAGGAATATCGTGAAAAATGCGGCGCAGCTCGGAAAATTTGAGTGGCTTGAAAAATTTATAGAAAAGTATTCGGCTGAACTTCATAAAGATCACCGGGAGAATATGACTTATTATTCTCTGGCAAATCTGTACTATGAGAAAGGGGAATATGAAATAAGCCTTGATCAGATTTTAAAAATAAAATTCGATTTGTTTCTGTATAAATTAGATGTAAGAATTCTTATGATGAAAATTTATTACGAACTGAATTATTTCGAACAGGCGTTTTCATTGTATGATTCTTCCGTTCATTATCTCAAAGGCGCAAAAAACTTCCCGGAATATGTAAAGATATCCGGAATTAATTTTCTTAAATATACAAAAGTGCTTTTGAGATTGAAGGAGAAGAAATCAAAATCTTTAAATGATTTAAATTTCCTGCATAAAAAATTAAAAGATGAAAAACATGTTTTGAACTTTGACTGGCTTGCAGAGAAAATAAATCAGCATATTTCCTGTATAAAATAATTTTAATATAATATTCTTTTACCTCCCAGTCTTTGAGATTTTCCAAAAAAGTAAGAGTAAAAGGGCTATCATATAAAAAAAATACTCCTTGGGAAATTTATTAGATCGGTTGATAGGTAATAATTATTTCACCAGCATCATCTTCTTCGCCTCACTCTGTGTTCCGTCACTTAGCTTATAATAATAAATTCCGGAGGGCAGTCCTGCAGCATCAAAAGAATATTCATATTCACCTTTATTTAATTGTTCTGAAATGAGGTCCCTAACTTCTCTGCCGTTTATATCAAAAAGTTTCAGACTTACCTTTCCTTTTTTATTTAATGTGAATTTTAATACTGTAGTCGGATTAAATGGATTAGGATAATTCTGCATTAAGGAAAATTTATCCGGAATATTATTTGCTGTTTGAATAACTGAAGTGAAAATTCCGTTATTCCAGGTTTTATATAACTTGTTTCCTAATATCATAAAACCAATTCCCGTATTATCAAAAAATTTTAATTCAGTTATTTCTTCATTACCGGAGGGTTTATTTACCGGATGCCATGCTTCACCGCCTGTTGTAGTATATGCAATGTGCGGTCCCCAGGCGCCAAGCCAGCCAGTTGATTCATTTATCATATATATCTTATTTATCGGATGGGAAAGATTCGAATTTTGAATAAACCAATTATCACCTCCGTCAATTGTTTTATATACTAATCCGGAATTACCTGCAATCCATCCTGTAAGATCATTTAAAAAGAAAATACTATTTATAAGGAAAGGATCAATCGTACAAACTGATTTCCAGGTTATACCTCCATCGGTAGTTTTAATAATTTTTGATTCACCGGAATAGTTATGTTTTCCGAACCAACCCGTATTCTGGTCTATGAAATAAAAATTTGTTTGAGCAGGGAAAAAGTTTGTAGTGTATAAAATCCAGTTCTCACCGCCATTAGTTGTCCTGTAATAATTTGCATAGTTAAAAGCCCAGCCATGCAATTCATTTACAAACAATATTTGTACTCCTGTACTCTGCATATTCATAGAGTCAGTCCATGTTGCTCCGCCATCTGTAGTTCTGAACAGTTGTTCAGTATTCGTTGATATCCATCCTTTCTCAGTAGTTGTGAAATATATTCCATTTATTGACGCATAAGGAAAACTATGATCAAAAACAATAACCCATGAATCACCTCCGTTAGTAGTTTTTATTACAATCCCATCAAGTCCTCCTCTGTTTGCCATATAACCTGTTGTCATATCCGGAAACGAAAATTTTTTCATGTCCGGATTTGAAAAATAATACCATTGTGAATAAAGAGAAAATGTAAATAAAAAATAAATTATTACTAATAAGATTATTTTCATGATAATACATTTAATTAAACTTAAGTTATCATAGCAATTTTTTCAAGTAATTTCAGATAATCGAAAAGGAACCTAGTAGTTTATACTTACTTTGAGCACGCCATGATAGCGGTTGGTGGATGAAGCAACACCAATCGCGGTGTTTTTTTAAAATATACATTAAACTTTTGAGATTGAAGGAGTAGAAATCAAAATCTTTAGATGATTTAAAATTCCTATGTAAAAATTTAAAAAAAGAAAAGCATGCTTTGAACTTTGACTGGCTGTTAGAGAAAAATAATTTATTTAATAAAGGTCATTCAGATCAGATGTATTTATGTTTCGGTAAATAGCTTTTCGGTGTTGAGATGAATTTACAAAATTAGTATTTTGATTCAATAATTTTAAACTTTCGCTTCCTAAAATGAACCTCTTCCAACATTATCTTATCTAAATTTCTTGAAACTAAATTATTTTTGAATTATGATTAAACTGATACTCTCACTTTGTTTTTTCCTGACAGCTTCAAAGTCTTACAGTCAGATATTTACCGATAACTTCAGCTATACCGGCGGGATATATCTTTTTCAAACCGGAAACTGGAATAATATCGGACCGCCTGTAAATCCGATTACCGTTTTTCCGCCCGGACTTACTTTCACAGGATATCAGGGTTCAGGTATCGGGAACATGGTTTCAATTGGCGCTGCCGGAGGTAATGGTGTCTATTCGCTTTTTTCTTCTGCGCAGACAGACGGTTCCGTTTATGCGTCATTTATGTTAAATGTGTTCTTCCCGTTTTCTGACGGAGATAATTTTTTCTCACTTAGAAGTTCCAATGGAGAGATCTTTGCAAAAGTCTTTATCAAAAATCCCAACTCTACAGGTTTTCAGCTTGCAATTGCAAAAGCCGGGCAGGCAGTAGTTGATTTTACTTCTCCGGTTTATGAACCAAATGAAACCTATTTACTGGTAGTTAAATATAAATTCATAAGCGGCAGCAATAACGATGAGGTCAGCCTTTTTGTATTTGATGCGGCAAATCCTCCGACTCCCATAGAACCCGCGCCGACAATTCTGCCAATGTCTAATGCAGCTCCTGATGCTGCAGACTTAGACGCTGTAGTTCTTATGCAGGGACAAAGTCAAACAAATTTATTTTTAAATCTTGACGGCATCTATGTTAACAAAGGATGGTTTCCCGATGGTGTCCTTCCTGTCGAATTAACAAATTTTAATTATATAGTTAACGGCAGAGATGTCTCTTTACTCTGGACAACTTCCGTTGAAGTAAACAATTCTCATTTTGAAATAGAAAGATACAGCGCCGCCGAATGGACAAAGATAGGTATCGTGCAGGGTAACGGGACAAGTTCAAATTCTTTTCAATACGGATTCACAGATAAAAATCTCTCTAACGGAATTTACAAATACAGACTGAAGCAGATTGATTTCAACGGAAGTCATAATTATCACAGTCTAAACAGCGATGTTGAAATAAATTATACGCTGTCTTATAAATTAAATCAGAATTATCCGAACCCTTTCAATCCGGTCACAAACATAGGGTATGAATTACCCGCAGACGGAAAAGTAAACATCAAAGTATTTGACAGCAGAGGGAAAGAAGTTGAAACTCTCGTTGATGAATTCAAAACAAAAGGATATTATACTTATAAATATATTGCATCAGAATTGTCCAGCGGTATTTACTTTTACAGAATTGATGTACAGTCAGGTGATAATAATTTCAACGATACAAAGCGGATGATTTTATTGAAGTAAGTTGTTAAAAACATTTTACAAATTATAAATTACAAAAATATGAGACCCTCGTTCCTCATCTTGTGATTAAAATTACCCCTCGTTCCCAATCTCCCGATTGGGAACGGTGCTCTTTTCTCTCCTTTCACAAGCAAATAGTTCCGGAGGTCAATAATGAATTTTAATATAAACTCAATTTTATTTCAGCAACAACATTTTTCTGATATCGGAATGCTGTGCTGTAGATAGTTTATAAAAATAAATTCCTCCTGACAGATCTTTTGCATTCCACCTGTATGTATGAACTCCCGCCGGAAGAAGTCCTTCAAATAATATTTCAACCTCCTGACCAAGTATGTTAAAAACACTCAGCGTTACATATTCATTTTTACTCAGATGAAATTCGATCTTAGTTTCAGGGTTAAATGGATTTGGATAATTTTGTTCCAGTGTAAATCTTTCCGGAATAATTTCCGTGTCTGAGGTGACCGATGAAGGAGTGTATTGCAATACCCAGTTCATAAATGAAACTCCGAGCGGACCGGCGTTAATGTCTCTGTTTATCATAAGAGATATTGAAATGCTGTCAGCCGGATCGTATATTACCACAGTAGAATATCCGAATGTGTTGCCTCCGTGACCGTAACCAATCCGTCCAGCGGATATCTGATATCTCATTGTTCCCAAACCATATCCGTTGGCTCCGGCTATTACAGCAGGCCTGAATGTTAGCATCTGAGTTAACGAGTTGTTTGAAATAATATCGCCTCCGAATAAATGTGATGCCCAGCGAACAAGATTTTCCGGACGGCTTATTACTCCGCCGGCTCCGACTGTCGAACTGTTGAACGATGTCAGCGGAATAAAAAAAGCGTCTTCAGGAATTCCGTCTCCGTTCAGATCCACCCAGTTATGCACAAACGGACTTTTCACAGTATCATTAATCTCAAAGTATGTTTCTTTCAGGTTATACGGATTATAAAATCTTTGATATAACTGATCTCTCAGATTAGTTTTCATAATTTTGGAAATGATCACTCCGAGTATCATATAACCCGTATTCGAATATCTGAATCCGGAGCCCGGTGTAAAATACGAAGTCAAAACATACCCGCCTCCCAGCACTTCTTCAATTGTCCAGAATCTGTTCAGATTAGAATTTATGGCATTTAAAAAAGCAGGATTATCCGTAACATTATAAATGCCTGATGAATGATCAAGTAATTGTTTTAAAGTTACATTACCGGGAATATTCTGATATTGCTGGATCCAGTTTCCTATCGAATCATTTAAATTTAAACTATCAGCTTCCTCAAGCTGAAGAATGATTGCAGCGATAAAATTTTTCGTAACGCTTCCTGCGCCAAAAACCATCTCACCCGTTACATTGTCGCTGTCGGAAGATGAGATCCCGGCCGTCCCTGTCCATATGCCTTTACCGGGAATTTGTACAGCAGCGGAAATCCCAACCAGACTAAAGTTAGTTTTCAGTAAATTAAGTTTCGAATGAAGATAGGAAGAGAATGTGCTGTCAAACGCATTGGCGGAATGGCTGAAAGGAATTAATGCCGCAATTCCTAAAAGAATGGAGAATATAATTTTTTTCATTTGTCTATATTGAAATTAATTTTAAATAATTGAGAGTTAATTTTTTTGTATACAAGGTCGATCTTAAATTAGCCGGAACGGCATTAAATCTAATGTATGATCCCGCGCACAGAAACAGAATTGTGACCGCTGCATCTTCAGAATTCACATTCTTTTTAATCGATCCGTCTTTCTGACAATCTTCAATTAATTTTTTACACGCCAGCATAAACTTTTCCGTTAACTTATTTTTATCACCTTTTTCATTATAGTGTTTGTACAGTTCCGCTTTAAGTCTTACGAAATTCTGTTCCTGTTTTTTATTTTTAAATTCTCCAAAGTTCAGGCTGATCAGCTTTTGCAGTTTTGTCAGTGGTTTGGCCGAAGATCCCAGAACATCGTTTGTAATTGCAATGGATTCCAGATCTTTCCATTCAATCAGTGATTCCAGCAGGTCTTCTTTGTTTTTAAAATGCCAGTACAGTGCTCCTCTGGTTACTTCGGCTCTTATTGCAATATCCTCAAGTTTTGTTTTCTGAAATCCATTTTCGAGAAATTCTTTGAATGCAGCTTCAAGCAGATCCTGCTTAGTTATTTCTGCATCCTCTTTAGTTCTTTTCATAATATATTATTTTACATACATAGTGTATGTAAAATACTTGATATAAATTTATAATGCAAGAATTAAAAAGTACCTTTCCAGTCGGGAGATTGGGAACGAAAAATTTAATCGGGACAGCATGTCCGAAAACATTGAATTTATCTCCCGGGCTCGAAGGCTCAAAGTTAAAATTATTACAAACAAATTAAGTTGATTTATTTTACATTTACAAAATAAATTAATAAATTTGTAAAATATTTTTTTATTCAGATTATTAGCCGGATAAATATACCGGCCCTGAGGATATTGAAAGGATTAAATTGTTAAGCAAAATGTTTAAATTTCTAATTTATTAAATTGAAAACAAAAGTATGCCCTGGATAGCTGAATATCAATCGGAGATTATAGTAATATTTATAGGGATTGGTCTTGGACTGCTTGTATATTATAAATGGTACTATAAAAGAAATACTTTTTTCTGCATTAACGGTTTTAATCTGATTAACAAACCTTCAGCTGATAAAAAAAATCTGAAAATAATTTCCGGAAATCATGAAGTCGATAAGATTACAGTTTCGCATATTGCATTCTGGAACGGCGGCAGGAAAACAATCAGCAAAAGTGACATTGATACTAATGATGCCCCGAAAATTGTATCCAAAAATGAATCTAAAATATACAATATTGAGATCATAATGCAGAGTGATCCGGTAAACAATTTCAAAATTACTCAGGCTGACAGATCTGACTATTCGCTGACTTTTGATCACATAGCAAAATCTCAGGGATGCGTTATTAAAATTTTACATTCGGGAAAAGAACCTAATGAAATTAACGTCACTGGAAAGATGAAAGAAACAGGAAGTATTAAAAAAAGGACACCGCAGAACGGTTATTATGTCTGGCCTCTGTCAATCGGCGTTATAGATATGGTGGATGGAATATTTTTTAATTTCGGCAC
>Ga0138256_10001397_pt1 | contig 26042 bp, 20 predicted proteins | sample KNB2016incub_MG_FD_105486 | JGI IMG/M metagenome (GOLD analysis project Ga0138256, IMG submission 105486) | Active sludge microbial communities from wastewater in Klosterneuburg, Austria - KNB2014incub_MG | ecosystem: Engineered > WWTP > Activated sludge > Unclassified | place: Austria...
CCGAAGCACCCCAGGGCCAGCGGGCCAGCGGCCTGCTCCGCAGCGCGCGACAGATGGCGGTAATCTCGTCGGAAGTCCCCGGCGACCAAGCCCATCTCCGACCGCAGCCGGTCGGGTCCGAGGATCAGATCGAACCCGGCGCCTTTTCGCCTCAGTGTGAGGCTGGTGTAGAGCTCGCCCTCGCGGAAGATCCCCAGCAGGATCGATTTGCCGTCGGGGCACGCGGCATCGAACGCGCGCAGCAACACGCCCTCGTGGGGCATGGGCCAGGCATTGACCTTCCACGGCCAGAGCACGAGCCGGCCCTCGATCTCGAGCTCGCGGACCACGGCCATGAACAGCAACATCTGGCCTAGCGCGTCGTGCTCGCGGCGCAGCCGTGCAGCAAAGCGCTCCATCAAGTCGTCGAGAGCGCCGCGCTCGATCTGCGCTGCCCAGCGGCAGCCATAGCATTCGGCCAAGACGTCGAGGGGCTCGGGCCAAGGCTCGGCGGTCAGCGCAAGTCGCCCGAGCTCGGTGCCGACGAGCTTCCGCAGCTGACCGTCGGCGGTCACGGCGATCACGCCGCCCTTCCGCGGCCCGCCTTCCGAAGCGCGCGCACGCGTTGCTTCGGCACTCGTCGCCGGGGCCTCTCCGCGCTCGGCCGGATCGCTGCGTTCGCCGGCGGGGCGTGGAGAGCGAAAGACCTCCGCGAGCCGCACCCAATCGTCGGTCGTGAAGCCCTCGAGGCGAACGTCGCGTGCGAGCACGGCCCGGGAGTATACCCGGGCCATCCGGGGTTTTGGCTGTATAGTCGCGGCATGGCAGAGCCCGCCGACCACGTCCGAGACCTGATGGCGTTCATCGACGCCGGCCCGACGCCGTACCACGCGGTCGCGGAGGTCACGCGACGCCTGCAGGCTGCGGGCTTTTCGGAGCTGGACGAGCGTGAAGCGTGGGAGATCTCGCCCGGAGGCCGCCATTTCGTGGTGCGTGGCGGAGGCACGGTGGTCGCGTTCGTCGCCGGGAGCAGCGCCCCGTCGCACGCGGGTTTCGTGCTGATCGGAGCACACACCGACGCGCCGAACCTCCGGGTGAAGCCGCTCCCCGAGGTGTCGAGCAACGGCTATCGCCAGCTCGCCGTCGAGGTGTACGGCGGCGTGATCTGGCACACCTGGCTCGATCGCGACCTGTCCCTGGCGGGCCGCGTCACGCTCACCAGCGGGGACACGCGGCTCGTGCGCTTCGACCGGCCGCTGTGTCGTATTCCCAACGTCGCGATCCACCTCAGCCGCGAGGTCAACTCGGCGGGCCCTCAGCTCAACGCGCAGAGCCACCTGGTCCCGCTCCTTGGTCTGGGTGAGAAGGACGACAAGCGCAGCCTGCGAGGGTTGCTCTCGGAAGCCCTGGCGGTCGACGTCGGCGACGTCGTGTCGTTCGACCTTTGTTTGTACGACGTGACCCCAGCCTGTCTGGGTGGTGAGAGCTCGGAGCTCTTGTTCGCGCCGCGCCTCGACAACCTGGCATCGTGCCACGCGGCGCTGTCGGCGCTGACTGCCGCCGGCTCTGCGGGGCCGAGCACGCGCGTCATTGCGCTGTACGACCATGAAGAGGTCGGCAGCCAGAGCGCCGCGGGTGCCAAGTCGCGCTTCTTGTCGAGCGTGCTGGACCGGGTGGCCAGCTCTCATCGCGACGCGGGGCGCGACGCGACCAGCCGCGCCTTCGCGCGCTCGCTGATGGTCAGCGCCGACATGGCCCACGCCGTGCACCCGAACTATGCCGACAAGCACGACAAGCAGCACTCCCCGAAGCTGGGCAAGGGCCCGGTGATCAAGGTGAACGCCAACCAGTCGTACGCGACCGACGGCCCGAGCGCGGCAGTGTTCGAGCTTGCGTGCCGGCAGACGGGCACGGCCCCGCAGCGCTTCGTGTCGCGCAACGACATGCCGTGCGGCAGCACCATCGGCCCGATTTCGGCAGCCGCCATGGGGATTCGCACGGTCGACGTCGGCAATCCGATGCTGAGCATGCACTCGTGCCGGGAAATGGCCGCAGCCGCCGACGTCGAGCCGATGATCCGCGCGCTGACCCAGGTGCTGACGCTGGCCGAGCTGCCGAAGCCCAGCGCGTGACCCGAATCACGCCTTGCTGAGCAGGTGGTGAGCCAGGCGCAGGAAGTCCCCCTGCGTGATGATCCCGACCAGCGCGCCGCTTGCTTCGGTGACCAGCACACAGCCCGCCCGAGCGTTCCACATCTCTTCGGCGACCGAGACCAGGCTCGCGTCGGGACGCACGGTGACGAAGTCCTCGCGCATGATGCGCTTGGCGGGCATCTTGTGGACCAGCTCGTCCACTTCTTTCGCGAAGCTGGTGAGCGGGCTCGACGAGACGTGCAGCAGATCCCCGTGGCTGATCAGGCCGACCAGCTTTTCGCCTTCGACCACGGGCAAGTGGCGAAAGCGCAGCGCGGCCATGTGCTCTTCGAGGGAGGCGATCACTGCGTTCGGCTCGATGGTGAAGAGCTGCCGGGTCATCAGGTCGCGCGCAAGCTTGGGCTCACCAGTGACCTGCAGCGGCCGACCCTCGGCACTACGAAGCCGGGGCGGCGGCGGCGGGTGGTGCGTGCGGGAATCGTGCTTGGGGTCGGGCGTCGAAAACGGCTCGGGATCGACCTCTTCGACGATGCTCGGCCGGTCGTCCGCGGACTCGGGGTTCCCCTCGGTCATGGCCCATCGTGAGGTCGTTGGCCCGGGGCGCACAAGAGTCAAAAAGTGTTCAGCGCCGTCGCGGCCACGAACACGGGGCCCGGCCCCCCGACCTACGCCGCAAGTCGCACTGCCGCGGCGCGAAGCATGTCCTGCATCAGGACGTCGCGGAGCCCGGCGTCCGTCAGCACGTTCATGCGCTCGCCCCCCAGCGCCCGTGCGTAGCGATCGAGGTACACGAGCTGCTTCGAGATCAGCACCAGATCGCGGGGCAACGAGAGGTCGTGCCGATGGGCCAGGCGCAGCAAATTCGGCACCAGCTCGGCGATCCGGAAGCCCTCGGCGGCGTCGAACAACGGGGCGTAGAGCGCCTCGAGCTCGCTCGCGAAGGTGTCCGGATCGACCGGCTCGCGCGACGCTCCGAGCGCGACCATGGCCCGGCCGAGGCGGCCGAAATCCCGAGACTGGAAGGCCAGCACGTACTCGAGCACCCCGGCCTGCCGCTCGACCGGCAACGTGCCGACGATCCCGAAGTCCAAGAAGCCGATGCGGCCGTCGTCCAGCAGCATGAAGTTACCGCCGTGGACGTCGCCGTGGAAGAAGTCGGCCACGAGCAGACACTGGAACCACGCGCGAATGCCGGTGCGGAGTCGCTCTTGCCCGTCGTAGCTGCTGGCCTGGACCGCAGCCGTGTCGGCGACGCTGACGCCGCGGAACCTCTCCATGGTGAGCACGCGCGGGCCGCTGAGCTCGCGAACCACCACCGGCGCGGCGACGGAGGACGTCCCCATCTGGCGCATCACCTGGTTGAATTCGCGCATGCGCCGCGCCTCGTTCCGGAAGTCGAGCTCTTCGGACAGGTTGTGCGCGAAGTCGTCGACGATGCCCACGGGGTGACTCTGGCGGGCCCGTTTCGACACGAACGCGGTCACACGCGCAATCCAGCGCATCAAGACCACATCGGCGCTGACGATTTCAGCCAGGCGAGGTCGCTGGATCTTGATCACCACCTCTCGACCGTCATCGAGCGTGGCGGCGTGCACCTGCGCGATGCTGGCGGCGGCCATGGGCGCAGTGTCGATGGTGCGAAAACGCGCCAGCTCACCCTCGCCCAACTCTGCGCCGAGCGTGAGCTTCACCTGGTCGAAGGAAAAGGCCGGAACGCGGTCCAGGCACCGCTGGAACTCGGCGGAAAATGCCGGAGGAAACAGCGCTTCGCCGGAGGCGACCAGCTGTCCGAGCTTCACGTAGGTCGGGCCGAGCCGCTCGAACGCCAGGCGCACCGCCCGGGGAAGCAGGAGCGGTCGATAATCCGCCCGGCGCGCACTGAGGAAATACCAGACGAAGCGCAGCCCCACGCGATCCGCGAGCCACGCGCCGGCAAAGAACACGCTGACCGCCAGCACCACCACCATGCGCCACAGCACTGCGGTAACGGGTGGGGTCGACAGCGCTCGAGACAGGGCGAGCGGAGCCTGCGCAGGCTCGACGACGGCGACCAGGCTCTGCGTCATGGCGCGTCAGAGTGTGGCCGCGTTCCGGTCTGTCAACCCTTCGCCCAGGTGTAACCCGGCTCGGTCTCCAGGTGGCCCGCCAAGATGGCGCGGTGCAGAGGGTTGTGGTCGAGGAACAACTGTGCCGCGGCGTGATCGCCGGCATGCTTCGAGGTCTTCAAGAGCTCGCGCCGCGCCAGCTGCGCCGCGCGCTTCGCCGCCCCCCGGCGACCGAGGCGTGCCAGCAAGATGGCCTCGATCCACTGCGCTTCGAGCACGGTGCAGAACGGGTCCGAGAAACGCTGCCGGCGCTCCTCGCCCACGTCGAGCGCGCTCCGCACCAGCGCAAGGGCGGCCTCCCAGCGGCCCGCGCGGTCGAGCAACATGGCCGAGGCGGTGAGAAAACGCGTGCGCGTCTCGGCCAGATCGCTGCTGGCGTGCAGCGCTTCCATCCTCGCGCGGGCAGCTTCGGCCTCGGCCAGATCGCCTGGCCCATCGCGCATCACCAGGGCACGCAGCAGCCCCGGAAGCGCGTGTGAATCCGCCATCGCGTTGGACCGCTGCTGGTTCATGCGGTGAGCGGTGCGATACAGCTCGACCGCAGTGTCGAGCTCGCCGCGCAGCACGTGCAGGTCGGCAGAGTTCGAGTGGGCCAGAGCCACGACCATCGGCTCCATCGCCCCGGCGCCCTCCAGCACCTTCGCCAGCTCGCGCTGCGCGTCGTCGAAGCGCCCGAGCGACGCGTAGATGCCACCGAGGTTGTTCCTGGTCAGCAGGGCCGACGCGGTCAAACCCAGGCGTTCCTTCAGCGCCAGCGCGCGTTCGAGGGCGGCGACGGCTTCGGGAATGTGCCCCGCCCAGTGACACACCGTCCCGAGGTTGTTCAACGCCTTGGCCTCGCTCTCGGGGCTGCCACCGTCGCGCGCAGCGCGGACGGCCTGCCGATACACCTTGAGCGCGCGGGGGATGTCGCCCACCTCGCGCGCCGAGTTCCCCAGACAGCGCAGCGACTCGCTCATCGCCACGGGGTCGCGCGCGGCCCGCGACGCCCGCAGCGCCCGCTCGGCGTAGCCCCCTGCCTGACCCGCGCGTCCGAGAAACACCGCGGAGAGCGACGCTCCGAGCCACGCGCGCGCCTCGAGCCTTGCATCCCCCGCCTTCTCGGCGTGGGCGGCGGCCAGCTCGAACGAGGCGATGGCGCGCTCGAGATCCCCGTAGACTTCGTCCGCACGGCCCAGCACCCAGCACAGGTCGGAGAGCAATCGCGGATCGCCGACGGCCATCGCTTCGCCGAGCGCCTGCTCCGCGCCAGCGCGGGCGGCGGCAGCGTCCCCGCGATCCACCTGGAAGCGCGCGCGCCGCACCCGCGTCGCCAAGCGATCGGCTTCCGGAAGAGCGCCCAGCCGCGCTTCGAGGGCCGAAAGGGCCGTTTCCGCGTCGGCGCGCAGGCCGGCGAGCAGACACAGGTCGAAGCGCCTGATCCAGGCGGACGCCGGTACTTCGCCGAGCCGTCCGAGCCACTCAATCTGCAGCGCCACGGCCGTGGCCGCTTGATCCGGCCGACCGCCCTTCTCGGCGAGGCGGACGGCCTCTTCGGCGGCGCGTACTGCTTGCCGGAGGTCCCCGCCGGCGGCGAAGTGATCCGCGGACTCGAGCCACGCGCGGTGATCCCCCTCGGCCTGTGCCTTGAGCCAACGGCCGGCGGCCAGGTGTGCGTGCGACAGCTCGGCCTCGGCGGCGCCAGCAACCACCACGTCGCGGAAACGATCGTGCATGGCGTACGCCGCCCGACCCTGGCGATCGTAGCGCTCGTCGATCACGCCGGCGCGAACCAGGCGCCGCAGCGCAGCGCCCGCGAGCTCGGGCGAGAGCTCTGCCACGCCCGCAGCGGCGTGCGCTACGGCTTCGCCGCCGAGCACCGCCACCGCCAGTGCCAGGGCGCGAAGGTGAGCGTCGAGACGACGGACTCGCTGAGCGAGCACCTCGGCAAGTGGCAGGGCCGGAATGGGACGCACGACGTGCCACGCTCCGCCCTGGCGCACGATTGCGCCGACGTCGAGGGCCAAGCGCAGCGCCTCTTGCACTTCGAGCGCCGAATGCGCGGCGCGACCAAGGCTCTTTCCGAGCTCGGTTCCGGCCAAGAGCTCCGGGTTCCCGAACATGCTCTCGACCAGCCGTCGGCTGTCGACTGGGGCGAGCGCGTCGCAGGTCAGGACTTCCGCCCCCAGCATGTTCGCGAGCTCGTCCGCCCCCGACCCCGGGCGCGTGGCCAGCACGAACGAGCAGCGCGCGTGGTTGCGCCGTGCGACGCCGACCAGCTGAACGATCATCCGGAGCGATGCCTCGTCCGCCCAGTGCAGGTCTTCGATCACCAGCATGCCCGGCGCGCGCTCGAAGCGGAGCGCGACGGCGCGGCCCAGCGCCGCGATGCGTGCGGCGCGGGCCCGTTCGGGGTCCACCGCCACGGTGAGCCGCTCGCCGCGTCGCCGAAGCTCGGGCAGCGCCCGCGCCAGCTCGCGCCGATCGTCGTCATCCAGGCGCCGCGCAACCTCGTCGGTGATCACGGCGCGCGCAACGGCCACCAAGACCCCCTTCGACAACCACGTGCGACGGACCTCGACCTCGACGAAGGTGCGCCACGCGAGCTGCACGCGCTGGCGCACTTCCCGCAAGAGCCGCGACTTGCCGCTACCGCCCTCCCCCGAGACGATCACGGCGGCTGCGCCGGGTTCGACGGCAAACCCCAGCTCGATGAGCTGCGCGTGCAACGCTTCGTGCCCCACGAACCGACCCGAGAGCACATAGCCCGCCAGGGACTCGGCCGGCTCGGCGTCGAGGGTGACGCCGGCGGCCCGCGCGAGTGCATGGGCCACCTCGGCTGCGCTGGCGTATCGGGCGCCCGGCTCCTTCGCGAGCAGGCGGCCTACGACAGCCGCGACCTCGGCGTTGACCGTTTCGGGCGGCAGAAGCTCGGGGGCTTGGCCCAGGTGGGCGGCGAGCACCTGCGAGTGCGAGCCCTCGAACGGCACGCGACCGGTCAGCTGGCGGTAGAGCGTGATGCCCAGCGAATACAAGTCCGAGCGCGCATCGACCGGGCCACCGGCAATGGCTTCCGGCGGCATGAAGGCGAAGGTGCCGACCAAGAGCCGCTCTTCCCGTGAGCCGAGGGCGCGCGACACTCCGAAATCGAGCAGCGTGAGCTGGCGGGTGGCGAGGTCGACCAAGATGTTCGACGGCTTGATGTCGCGGTGCAGGATGCCTTTGCCGTGCAGGTACTCGAGCGCCCGGCAGAGCTGGGCCCAGATGGGCACCGCGGCCGGGTCGTCGGGGCGGAGCCCGGTCTGGTGGAGCGGGACGCCCTCTACCAGGCGCTGGGTGAAGTAGGCGACGTCATGGCGCACGTGGCCGAAGTCGCGCACCTCGGCCAAGTTCGGGTGCGAGAGCGAGGCGAGCAGCGCGAACTCGCTCTTCAGGATCTCGACAGCTCGCGAGCCGACGTCGGCCAGGTGAGCCAACTTGAGCGCCAGCGTGCCCCCACCCCCCTGCTCGTCGACCACGCGATAGACCTGGCCCATGCCGCCCTGGCCCAGCAGATCTTCGACCCGATAGCGGCCCACGATGCGATCGCCGTCGGCGAACAACCGTTCGTCGGGCCGCGGCCCAGAGCGCGGCCCCGACTCGATCAGCGTCGGGCTGTCGGTCACGATGGTGACGTCGCCGGGGCGCGCAGACATGAGCTTTCAGTCTAGATCCGGCGGCCGTGAGCGGCCCCCCAAATGACGCGAGCCCCGGACTTCTCCGAGGCTCGCGCGGCCCGAATTGCTTCGGGCACTTGGGTGGGGCGGTCAGTTGCTCGTGGCGAGGTTGTAGCTGAAGGCCGCGCTGTTGTTGGTGTACGACGTGACTACGATCACGTAGAGGCCCGACTGAGTGACCGGGTAGTTCACCGTCGCGGTCGTGCCCGCGATCTGCGCCGAGCTGGCCAGAGCGCTGGTGCACGAGCCCGCGGTCCCGTTGTACCGCACCACGTGGATGCGCGGGGTACCGGTGCCGCTGGTGATGTTGACCGTCGCGGAGATGTTCTCGCCCGCCTCGGCGTAGGTCTCGTAGTCGTCGAAGTAACGCGCGGTGCCCCAATCGCCCACGCGGTCGCCGATGCCGAGGTTCTGTGCGACGGTCCCGCCCAGCGGCCACAGCACGTAGGTGTCGCCGGTGCCAGCCACCGAGCCCGCGCCGGTGAAGCACGACTCGCCGACGTTGCCGTCGACCACGTTGACCGAGAACGCTCCGGTCAGACCCGCAGTCTGGGTGGTCGCCCAGACCGTGTACGCCCCGGCCGAAGTCGGGCTGTACACCAGACGCGCACCACCGTTGGTGATGCCGCTGGTGGCGGTGCCCACGCTGGTGGCGCAGGCGCCGGCCTTCGACACGTACAGGCGATCGAGGTAGGTCGTGCCACCTTGCAGGATGGTGTAGGTCTTGCCGGTTTCGAGGTACGCCTCGACGTCGACCGTCTTGTAGCCCGCAGCGACCGGTGAGCCGCTGGCCGGCGGGTTGTCGCCGGTGAGCAGCGCGTCCACCGTGCGGCGCCCGAGCGGCCAGAGGGTGAAGTTCAGGTTGCCGCAGCTTCCGCCGATGTTTCCGGGCAGAACGTCGTACTGGTAGTCACCCTGCGTGTTCACCGCAGCCGTGGTGTTCACGTAGTAGTAGTAGCCAGCGGTCGCATTGGACACGACCAGGCGCGAGCGTGACGCATTGGGGTTGCCCTGGCTGCTGGCGTAGCCGACGGTCGAGTTCGCGGTGCACGAGTTCGGACCGTACTGGAAGAGCCGGGGCGTGAAGGTCGTGGTGTCACGGCGACCGTAGAAGACCGTGAAGGTCTCGCCGGCGTTCGACGAAACCTCGTAGTCGTCCCAGTAGTAGTTGGCGCCCATGGGACCACCCGTGGTCTGGTCGCCGGTGATGAGGAACTGCGAGTTGCGCGAGGGCTTGGTGGTGACGGCCGTCGAGTCCTTGCCACAGAGCGTTCCTGCGGTGGTGTCGTTGCCGTCGCAGTTCTCGTCGATGCCGTTGCCCGGGATCTCTGCCGCACCGGGGTTGATGCCCACAGCGCCGTCGTTGCAGTCGGTGTTGTTGGCGGCGAAGCCCGTCTTGACCGAGCACAGGTAGCTCGAGGTCGCCTTCGAGTCGCCGTACTTGTCGCCGTCCTTGTCCGGCCAGACCTGGATCGGGCCTTCATCGACGCCGTTGATGCAGTTGTTGTCGATGTTGTCGCAGAGCTCGATGGCCAGCGGGTTGATCTTGGCGTCGCCGTCGTTGCAGTCGCCGGACTGGGCCACGTAGCCCGTGGGGGCCGCGCCGCAGAGCGACTGAGTCGCGCTCGGGTTGCCGTAACCGTCGCCGTCCTTGTCCTGGTAGTACGTGGTCTGGCCCGGCTCGGTGGTCTTGCTGTCGCAGTCGTTGTCCTTGCCGTCGCAGATCTCGGTGTTACCGGGGTAGCGCGCCTTGTCGGCGTCGTCGCAGTCGTTGCCCTGAAGCACCCAGGTGGCGTCCGCCGGCGTGCAGGCCTGCTGGGTGGTCGCCCCGCCGTAGCCGTCGCCGTCGTTGTCCTTGTAGTAGGTATTCTTGCTGACGCCGTTGTCCACGCCGCCGGCGCAGTCGTTGTCCTTGCCGTCACACACCTCGGTGTTACCCGGGTACGACGAGCCGTCCTTGTCGTCGCAGTCGCCGGACTTGTCGGCGTAGCCGGTGGGCTTGGCGCAGTCGTCCTTGTTGGTCGAGGCGCTGTCGACTCCGTAGCCGTCAGCGTCGCCGTCGACGTAGTAGGTGGTCTTCACGCCCTCGTCGATCGACTTGTCGCAGTTGTCGTCGATGCCGTTGCACGCCTCTTTGGCGCCGGGGTTGACGTCCTTGTTGCTGTCGTCGCAGTCCTTGCTCGCGGCGTAGCCGTCGCCGTCGTTGTCCGGATCGCCGCCGCCCGAGCCACCCGAGCCGCCGGTCGCGCCCGAGCCGCCCGAGCCCGCCTGGCCACCCGAACCGGCCTGGCCGCCCGTGGCGCCGGAGCCGCCGGTCGCGCCCGACCCGCCGAAGCCGCCAGTCGCGCCCGAGCCGCCGAAGCCGCCGACGCCGCCCGACCCTCCCGTGATGCCGCCGCTGCCGCCGCCCGAAGTCGGCGACGAGGCCCCATCATCGCCCGCACACGCCGAGAGAAAGAGCGCGGCCAAGCTGCAAGTTGCTGCAAGTGCAGTCGTACGAAGTTTCATTCAGTCCTCCTCATTGGGGGAAACCGGACTTCGGTATGCCCGGCCCTCCCAGGAAGCAATGGTCGCCGGGAAAGGTGTGCGATCTGGGCACAGTAGCGGGGTCCAGGCGGCGGGCCCCCGGGGCCCTGGCCGGCCTCAGTTCGCGTTGGCTCGCGCGATCCGCGCCAGCCAACCCGCCACGTCGTCGGCCGGCAGCGGCTCGAGACGCAGCTCTGCCCGGAGCGCCGCGAAGGTGCGCTGCGCCGGCACCAAGCGAGCATACGACGGCGGCCCGATGAGCACGACGCGCGTGCCGTCGAGCGCGGGGATCTCCCACGGCTCGCCCTCGCCCCAGATCCAATGCGCCGAGCCACCGTAGTCGCTCGGCTCGGGCAAGCGCTCGTGCTCGCCGAGCGCCGAGTACGCATAGGCGTTGAACGCGGTCTCGACCACGATGCCCGAATCTTGGGCGCCTTGCCCGAGCAGACAACGCACAGCCGCTTCGGGGGGCCGGGGCAGCTCGAGGTTGGCGGCCGCGTGAGCGATCAGCACGAACAGCTCGAAGTTGCTGGCCACGCCGGTCATCGTCCCTCTAGCGCCCGTTCGTCGTGCGACGTCGATCACGATGATCGGCTCATCGTCGAGCACGTCCAGGATTTGACGCAGCCAGGCCGCCCCGGGGTGATACGGCTCGAGCCGCCGGAGCGCGGGCAACAGCCCACGCTGATTCTTGCGCGCACCCGCGTCGGCGCCCAACAGCGCCACTGCGGCGAGGTGGGTTTCGCCGATCAGCACCCAGGCGCGCTCGTCGCACAGGCGGATGCCAACCCACTCGTTCTCGTCGACCTCGTCGTCGGCTTCACCACGGGATTCGGGCGGGTGGTCGGCCAGCAACTGATCGAGCTGGGCCACACCATCGCTCAGCCAGCGAGCGATCCGAGGAAAGAGCACGCGTTCGAGCTCGCCGCCGGGCACGCCGCGCTCGACCAGCGCGCCCGACATCACCACGCTCAGCACCAGGGACTCGGCATCACGATCGATGTCCGACGCCAGCGAGGCGATCACCCTCCGGGCGTCGGCCAGTGGGGCACCGGCCGAAACGTCCAGCAGCGCACGGGCGGCCTCGCGGGCGGCGTCGCCGTCGAAGGGCATCGCCCGCGCGGCCGCGAGGTATCGCTCGAGCGCGAGCTCCGATCCCATGGGCGGCGAGCATACGGTAATATCCGGGGCATGCGGCACGTGGCTTGGGCGGTGACTTCACTGGCGCTGTGCGGCGCCGTGGCCTGTGGCGGATCCGAAAGCGAAAACGGCGCGGGGGGTGGAACGGGCGGCGCGCCCGGGGGCGCCTCGGGCACGGGGGCCAGCGCGGGCACGGGCGGCAGCGCGGGCGCCAGCACGGGGGGCGCGTCCTCGGGCGGCGCCGCCGGCGCAGGGGGCGCGTCGAGCGGCGGGGCCACCGGCGGCGGGGGCGCGAGCTCGGGCGGTGGCAGCGGCGGAGGCGGGGGCGCCGCACCCTGGCAGCCCAAGCCGGGCACCACGTGGCAGTGGCAGCTGACCGGCAGCGTCGACACCACGGTGGATGCCGCGATGTTCGACATCGATCTGTTCGAAGCGCCCCCGGCAACCATCGACACGCTGCACGCGAAGGGGCGGGTGGTGGTGTGCTACTTCAGCGCCGGCAGCCGAGAAGACTGGCGATCGGACGCCAAGGACTTCAAGTCCACGGACTACGGCAAGGCGCTGGTCGGCTGGCCCGGGGAGAACTGGCTCGACATCCGCGCGGCGAACGTCCGCGCCATCATGAAGAAGCGCCTGGACCTGGCGGTGAGCAAGAAATGCGACGGCGTCGAGCCCGACAACGTGGACGGCTATGCCAACGACTCCGGCTTTCCGCTGACCGAAGCGGACCAACTCGACTACGACAAGTTCTTGGCTGCCGAGGCCCACGCCCGAGGGCTGTCGGTGGGCCTCAAGAACAGCGTCGAGCTGGTGCCCAAGCTACTTTCCCACTTCGACTGGGCGCTGAACGAAGAGTGCCTTTCGTTCTCGGAGTGCGCTTCGCTTGCCCCGTTCATTCAGGCGAACAAGGCCGTCTTCCATGTCGAATACGTCGATCAGCAGAGCCAGGGCGCGGCCAAGAAGAGCCAGGTCTGCGGCAAGGGGAGCATCGCGGGCTTCTCGACGCTGATCAAGACCTGGGACCTGGACGCCTGGCGACTGACCTGCCCGTGAGCACTCACGGCGGAGGCGGCGCGAACTCACCGTCGACGAAGGCCTGCGGGAACGGGCGCGGCGGCGGCGGCCGGCGGAAACGCTGCCCGAACACGTCGATGCCACGCGCCTCGAGCCCATCGGCGTCGTCGTAGCGCAGGGTGAGCACGCGGGCGGGCGTGGCCGTGGCGCGCTCGAAGGAGGTCTGCATCACGCGGCTGGTTCGGGATTCGCCGTACTCGGTTCCGATGTTGCTGTCGCTCTCGCGGGCGGCGGCGCGCGGCGCGCCGCCGGTCGGCCGCGACGCCTTGGACGGTGCGGGGCGAGGATGGCGACGGCGCTCGAAGCGCCAGTCGTCGTCGGGAAGGAACGCCTGTTCGCGCACGTTCTCGCGGAAGAAGGCCGCGCCGATCACGCCGACGTTCTGGGGAGTGCCCATCCGCGACGAGTAGCTGTTCGAAGGGTCCGTGAAGCGGAAAGCCGCCACCGTGTCCAGGCTCTGTCGGAAGCCGTCGATCCGCACGCTGCCGTGCGCCGGGACGATGTAGCCGCGATGCTTGCGCCAGTCTGCGGCGCGCCCGGTGAGGACGTCGCGCCCGTCCACGCTGACGACCGCCTCGACCCGCTCGGGGGTTGGGTTGTGGACCACGATGACGTAGCGCTCCCCCTCCTCACCCAGGACCCAGGTGGTCCCGCGGTGACTGTAGGTGGAGAGCGGATTGCCGGCCCCGTCCTCGACGGTGACGGAAAACTGAGCGCGCGGGGGGGGCGGGCGGCGCCAGGTTCGGCTCTGGGCCGCGGCAACCACGACCCCGAGGCACAGAGCCAAGAGCACCAGCGCGGCGACGAACATGCGCAAACTGCGACGAATCATGGCTCTTTCCTCCTGGCTCGGGCTCGCGGACCGAAGCTGCCCTGCCGTCCGCGCCCCCTATGAGACGGACGAGAGGGGAAAAGGATCTCAGCGCACGGCCCAGAGGGTGAGGCGCCCCTGGCGGTCGACCGCCCCGAGCAGGGCCCCGTGCTCGTCGAATGCGGCGTCCTCGACCGGGTCGCGGGTGTCGAGGGCGACCCGCTTCGGGCCCCCGATCTCGGTCAGCTCGAGGCCGTCGGACCCAGCGCGAACCAGCCACTTGCCGTCGCGGGTGAAGAGGATTCGCTTCACCCAGTTCCCGTGCTTCAGCTTGGTCTTGGCCGCGGGTGTCGCTCCAAGCTCCCAGAGCGTGGTGGTGTGCGTCGCCCCCTCGTCGGCCAAGAGCCCTCCGTCGTCGCTGAACGCCAGTGCATCGGTCTCGCTTTCGTGGCGCACCAGGTCGTGGAAGGCGTCGGGCTTTGCCAGGTCCCACCACCACACCGAGCCCTGCACGAAACCCACGGCGAGACGCGCACCGTCGCGGGTCAGGGCCAGGCTCTTGGCATCGACGGGCGGCCCGGGCACGCGCACCTCGGCGGTCGCCGCGCCGTCCAGCCCGTAGATCCGGAGGACGCCGTCGTGGTGCCCCAGCGCCATGCGCGCACCCACGAACGCGGCGGCCGTGATGCGCGACGCATGCACGGCGAGGTCCGGTCGATCCGTGCGCTTGTGCGCGTCGACCCGCACGACGGACTTCTCGCACACGATCACCAGATCGGCGGCATGGAACGCCAGCCCCCCGCGCACCACGTCCCGACAGCGCTGGACCTTGCCGGTGGACTTGCCGGTGATCAGATCGAACAGCTCGACGCCGTCTTTGTTCGCGAACGCCACCCGACCCAGCGCACGGCTGACCGCCACGGCGCGACCATAGCCGCCGCCGGCGACCTCCCAGCTCTTCTTGACGCGATCGACGGTTGCGTGCCCGATGGCCAGGGGTGCGTGCGGCCGGGGCGCGGGTGCCACTTTGGACGCGGGCTTCTTGCGGGGCGCCGCCGTGGCAGGGCCCGCGCCGCCCGCGGCGCAGGCAGCGAGCGCGCAGGCGAACGACATCACGATTACGGTGCGCACGGCGCGAGCCTATCCCATGCGGTACATCGCGACGAGCAAGAGCACCGCGAACCCCATGCCTACGCACAGCACGGCGACGACCAGGCCGAGCCAGCGCCGCTTGGCCTGCTCTTGCCGCTCGGCCGGCTCGGCCCCGGCGGCCCGCAGGTGCTCGTCGAGCTCACTCGCCGAGCGCTGGCCCTCGCGCACCAAGAGCGCCGCGGCGAGCAACCCTGCGAGCAGCGTGAAGCCCAGCGCCACATGTCGCGCCTGTCCGCGCCGCGCCGTTTCGGTGGCAAAGCCCAGCGTGAGGCCGTCCAGCAAGAGGCGATCGGGCACCGCCCGCGTCTTCGGCGGTTCGCCGTCCCCGAGCTCGCCGATGGGCCAACCCACGGTGGACGCCGAGTCGAGCTCGGGCTCACCCGACACCACGGCCCAGACCGGCCCCGGGGGGAGCGCGGGAAGCTCCGCCAGGCCGACCGACCCGCCCCTGCCGGTCGGGCTCATCGCCACCCGCCCGCCGGCGAGCCGCTCGCGCTCGGTGATCACTGCGAAGTAGGCCATCTCGCGCTCGATGGCGCACTCGACGCGCAGCTGGCCCTCTTGCCGCGACGCTCGAAGCGCGCCCACGGCGATGGGGATGGCGCCGGTGAAGGTTCCGCTCTCGCCGCCGTCGGTCACGGCCTTGATGGTCAGGGACGCGATGTGATCGATGGGAGCCAGCATGGCGCTGGTGTGCCCGCGAGCATCGGTGGGGCTCGGCTCCCCCGCCAGCGTGACGCCCTCGACCTCGACGCTGACGCGCGCACCCACCACCGGCCCGCCGGCTCGGCTGACCTCGATCGACAACGGATCGCCGAATGGGATGGCGAACGCGCCGCGCGCTGGGAACACGCGAATCGACAGCGCACCGCTGCCCTGCCCGGGCAGCACACCACCGCGCTCCCGCACGCGTTCCATCCACTGCTCGGGCGCCAGGGACAGGCTTCCCCGCGCGAGCAGGCCGTGCTCGCTGGTCACGCTCATCGCCACCGGCCCGCGCACGGGCCCGCCCAGATCGAGCGTCACGACCGCGGTCCCCAGCTCGTCGGAGGGCACGCGGGCGCTGGCCTTCCGGCCATCGTCCAGACGCGCTTCGATGGCGAGCTCGCCCACGCGGGCCGGAGCCTCCACTTCCATGTAGCGCTCGACGGCCGAGAGCCGCAGCGAGAGGCGCGAGGCCCCTTCGGTGGGGCCGCCGTACACGCGCACGCCGTGGTAGGCGCGCGGCGCGCCGACGACGAACAGCGCGAACACGATCACTGCCACCGTGGCCAGCGGAAGGGAGAACAAGACCAGTCGGCTGGGTCGCACTAGGGCTTCATCGTCCCACAGCCGCCGTCCCCGGGCTTGCGCGTCGACCGACGCGGATCAGGCACCATTCAGGTGGGCACCCCGAGCCGAGGCAAGAGCCAGAGCTGGATGGCGAAATACAGCACGAACAGCACCAGCGGAAACAGAACGGAGGACACGCCACGGCTAGTTTTGGCCTGCGCCAGCCGCTTGGCAACACCAGATCTTACCTAACGGGCCCCCATGCACTAGGCTCCGCCGCCCGTCCGATGGCCGAAAACAAGAAAGACAAGAAGAAAGGCACGAAGCGCCAGAAGGTCGAGCGCAAAGAGCGCCGCTTCGTGCCCTCCCAGAACCAGAGCTCGCTCTATTCGGGGCTCGGCGGCATGGCGGGCGCGCTGGCGCTGGGCGCCGGGGTCTACGGGCAGTGGATCCGCGAGCCGGCGCTGCCCTGGGCACAGTACCTGGTGGCTGGCGGCGCGGTCACCCTCGGCATTGCGCTCTGGTTCAGCGACCTGGGCGCCGACCCGATCCGCGTCGGCCCAGTCGGCGTTGCGGTCGAGAAGGGAACCGAGCTGACGCGCATCGCGTGGTGCGATCTGAAGCGGGTCTACATCGAGGACAAGGCGCTGCGGCTCGAGGGCGACGACCTGCTCTTGTCGGTTCCGCTGGCGGCCCACCCGCACGCGGCAGCCTGGATCCTCAAAGAGGCCGTGGCGCGCGTGCCGGATGCGCTGGACGTGAAAGGAAATGCCACGGACGGGCTGCCCGAGCCGAAGGACGGCGACGGCGAGCAGGTCGTCGTCGAGAACCTCCAGATCACCGGCCGGCACTGCGCCGAGAGCGACACGGCCATCTCGTTCGAACGGGACGCCCGCCTGTGCCCCACCTGTGCGCAGGTCTACCACCGCGACCATACCCCCGAGAAATGCGTGACGTGCGGCGGCGGGCTTGCCGGCCGCGCCTATGCCCTCTGATCGAGCCATGACCGAAACGTTCTCGACCGTCGCGGTCATCGGTGCCGGCACCATGGGGCGCGGCATTGCCCAGCTGGCTGCCCAGCGCGGGCTGGAAGCACGGCTGTTCGATGTCTCGGCGGCCCAGGTCGAGCAGGCCGGCCGTGAGGTGAGCTCGCAACTCGACCGCCTGGTCGCGAAGGGCAAGCTGAGCGCGGCGGACCGAAGCGCGACCGCGGCGCGGCTGCTCCCCACGAGCGAGCTTTCGACCGCGTGCCAGGGCGCCGACGTGGTGATCGAGGCAGCCCCCGAGTCGATGGACCTCAAGGTGAAGCTGTTCGGCGAGATCCGCGAGCTTTCTCCGGCGCACGCCCTCTTGGGCTCGAACACCTCGAGCCTCTCGATCACCGAAATTGGCCAGCGGGCGGGGGTGCCCGACCGACTGGTCGGGCTGCATTTCTTCAACCCCCCGCCGGTCATGCCGTTACTCGAGATCGTGCGCGGGCTCTCTACCAGCGAGCAGTCGGTCGACCGCGCCCGGGCGCTGGCCGCCGTGCTGGCGAAAGAGTCGATTGTGGTCCGCGATTTCCCGGGGTTCGCCACCAGCCGGCTGGGCGTGATCCTGGGCGCCGAGGCCATGCGCATGCTCGAGGCCGGCGTGGCCAGCGCGGCGGACATCGACCGGGCGATGAAGCTGGGGTACCGCCATCCGATGGGGCCGCTCGAGCTCACCGATCTCGTGGGGCTCGACGTCCGGCTGGCCATCCTCGAGCACCTGCACAAAGAGCTGGGCGAGCAGTTCCGGCCCCCGGCGATCTTGCGGCAGATGGTGCGCGCCGGCCGGCTCGGCAAGAAGGTGGGCCTCGGCTTCTACCGCTGGACGGACGAAGGGCCACACCCCGCAGAGTGACGATGGCGATGGACGCGCACACCGGAGAGGTCAAGGGGTACACCCTGCTGTCGTACGTCGCGCCGCTTCAGCGCGAGAAGAGCGACCTCTGGCGCCGCGTCGAGAACGCGATGTCGGACGAGGCGCGCTCGTTCTACGGCAGCGAGATCTACGCCAACTCGTGGTATCCGCGCCGCCACCTGCACCAGCTGATGCAGGCGTTCTGCACGGCAGTCCAAGGCTCCGAAGACGAGCTCAGAGAGCTCGGTGGCATGGCCGCCCGGTATCAGATCCACGTCATCTATCGGGTGTTCTTGAAGTTCGCGACGCCGGCGCTGGTGTTCAACCGCGCGGCGAGCGTGTGGTCGCGACAGACCACCCTCGGCACCTTCACGGTGGTGGAAGAGCATGACGACCACCTGATCGGTGAGCTCGAAGATCCGGATCTTCCGCCGGGGATCCCCGCGCTGATCTCGGGCTGGAGCGACACCATCATCGCCATGCTGGGCCGCACGCCCTATCGCACCAGCGCCGAACGCGTGAGCCCCAGCCGGTGGCGCTTCAAGGTGGGCTGGCTTCAGCGCTGAGCCTCAGGCCACGGGGGCGGGCAGCCCCGCGTCCGCCCGGAGCAGGGTGGCCGCGACGCGGCCGGTGCGGACCGCTGCCTCCATGCTCGCGGTGGGCTGCGTTCCGTTCATCCAGTCGCCCGTGAGCGTCAGGTTCGCGTACGGGCGAACGTCCTGACGGGGGCGGTATTTCCAGTGCCCGGGCTCCATCAAGAGGTAGCGCAGATGGTGGGCGGTGTTGCGCCGGAACGACCACAGGTTGCCGTTGCTCTGTGCGAGCACCTGGTCGACGTCGATCTTGGTCCTGTCCACGAACGGCAGCCCGACGAAGCTCTGGAGCGTCTCGCGCACGATCGTCCGGTCCGAGAGACCGGCGTGCAAGCCTTCTTGCCCCTCGAACTCGACGACCGAACCCCAGCTGCCGTTCGAGAGCTCCGTGACGCGGTTGGTGTAGTCGATGGTGGTGGCACACGGCTGCGGTGTGCCCATGACTACCGTGGTGTAGTCGGCGGGCATCACCTTGCTGGGCAACCACACGCGCAGCGACAGCGAGGCCACGCTGCGAAGCCCCCAGATGGTGCGAAGCTCGGCCACGTCGAGCACCGCCTCGTCGAAGCGCGAGGTGGTGCCGAGCAGCGCGCGCAGGCTGTCGACCGGCAGGGCCGAGATCACGTCGTCGAAGTCGACCCCGCGCCGCCAGGTGCGCTCGGCCGAGCCTTGCGCCGGGGCCGGGTCACCCACCGGGTAGGGGCTGTCTTCCAGCGAGTAGCTTCCGCCGATCGGCACCGGCGTGACGTGATCGACGACGCCCGCGATGGGCTGGGCCGTGGCCATTGCCCGGGTGCCGATCTCGCTCACCACGCGAGTCGTCGGGTCGAGCTCGATGCGGGTGGCCTTGGTGCACAGCTCGATCTTGCCGCCGAGCGAGACGAACAGCTGAGCGATGGGGGCCACGATCACCTCGCTGAGCGGCCCATTCAGGTAGTAGACGGTCGAGTTGTCCGGGCTCATCAGCCGCTGGAAGCCGTACATTCCGACGTACGCCGAGCCTTCGGCGGGGAAGTTGAAGGCCAAGTCGAGCACGTACTTGAACCAGCTCTTTCGAGTGAGCTCGATGTCGAGCCCCGTGTCGACGCACCAGGCGGTGAACGAGTGCTCGTCAATCTCGGGCGGCACGTCGCCCAAGAGCAGCTTGGCGCCGGTCTTGGCCAGCCAGGTCGCCGCCGCCAGCTTCTCGGTGAAGCTCATCCCCTTGTAGCCGACGAAGCCGCCGTCGAAGAGCGCCGCCACGTCGAGCGGGCCATCGGGGATGTCCAGCCGGTTGACCGCGCGGGCGCCGGCCTCGTACATCAGGTGTACGCCCTCGTTGGGGGTGAACCAGCGCGGATCGGTGACGGGGTGCCCCGCCCGCGCCAGCAAGGTCTGGATCGCGCGGTAGTAGCCGAACACGCCGTGGAACCCGATTTCCATGTAACGACCGTCGGGCAGCCGCCAGCTCGCAGCCTTGCCGCCGAGCCGATGCTCCATGCACAGCACGGTCACGTCGAAGGCGCCGGCACCGCCCTCTTGCAAGAGGTGCACCCCCGCCGAAAGTGCCGAGAGCCCACCGCCCAGGATCAAGACCTTGCGTCGCGCCACGGCGAGGGATGTTCCACGGACCGGGGCGTCGAGGTCAATCAGGAAGAGCGCTTGCGCCAAAAGGTGTAAAGTTCGGCGCGCCATGGCCACGACGCTGGACGACTTGCTCTCGATGTCGAACGACGAGCGGTACGCCATCGTCGCCCGCGGCTTGCCGCTCGACCTCGAAGCGCTCGCCGACACCAGCTACACCGGCGTCGACCTGTCGATGCCCGCGGTGTTCCACCGGCTGTTCTGGAAGTCGTTCCGCAAGACGTTCCACCGCGACCCGGCGCGCGGCTGTCTGCGCGGTTGGAACGTGAAGGTCGAACAGATCGGCTGGGAGACTCCGCCGCCGCCCAAACGTGACGGCCGCGGCCGGGCCCTCACCTTCGGACACTACGAGGTGCGCTCGGCGGCCGGCCTTCGCTTCCCGCGCGGCTGGAGCGGCGGGCACTACCTGGACTATCGCGTCGCGGGCAACCGCTTCCTGGACTTCCCGGCCCGCGCCGGCTTCTGCCCGCTGGTGAGCGTGAACCCCGGCTCCAGCGATTTGCTGCTGGGCTGGGAGGTCTTCCGGCTCGGCGGCCTGCTGGTTCCGCTCGGCGACTTCTGGGCGTTGAAGCGCGAGGGACCGCTGGCCCCGGAAGACGTCTTGCCTCGCCCCGACGGCGGTTGAGCCTTCCGCCGGGTTGACGCAGCCCAACCTCGCCCCAAGAAGGTTCGCCATGTTGCGCTATCGCATGCTGGGCAAGACAGGTCTTCGGGTGTCCGACGTGTGCCTCGGGACCATGAGCTTCGGGGACAACTGGGGCTTCGGCGCGACCGAGGCCGAGAGCCACCGCGTGCTCGACGCCTACGCCGAGGCGGGCGGGAACTTCCTCGACACCGCGAACAAGTACCACGGCGGCCAGACCGAAGAGATCGTGGGGCGCTGGCTGAGCGGCAAGCGCAATCGCACCGTGCTCGCCACCAAGTACACGCTGTCGATGGACCCGAACGACCCGAACGCCTCGGGCAATCATCGCAAGAACATGGTGCACTCGATCGAGGCCAGCCTGCGCCGGTTGGGAACCGACTACATCGACCTGCTCTGGGTGCATGCTTGGGACGACTACACGCCCTACGACGAGACGATGCGCGCCCTCGACGACGTGGTGAGGTCGGGCAAGGTGCTCTACGTGGGCGTGAGCGACGCACCCGCGTGGGTGGTGTCGGCGGCGAACGTGCTGGCCGATCTGCGCGGCTGGACGCCGTTCGTCGGCCTGCAGATCGAATACAGCTTGCTGCAACGCGCGCCGGAGCGTGATCTCTTGCCAATGGCCCATCACTTCGGGCTGTCGGTGCTGGCCTGGGGGCCGCTGGGGGCCGGCGTGCTCACCGGCAAGTACACGCGCTCGGGCGTGGAGAACGATTCACTCCGCAAGCAAGGCAACGAGCAGCGCGGCCGCACCAACGAACAATCACTGAACATCGCGCGCACGGTGGACGCCGTGGCGGACGAGCTGGGCTGCACGTCGACCCAGGTCGCCCTCGCGTGGGTACGCTCCCAGGGCTACGGCTTCATTCCCATCGTGGGCGCCCGCAAGGTCGAGCAACTGGTGGACTCGATGGGCGCGACGGATGTCTTGCTCGGCTCCGAGCAGCGTGCCCGGCTGGACGAGGTCAGCCGGATAGAGCTGGGGTTCCCCCACGATTTTCTGGCAACCAGCTACGTGCGCGACCTGGTGCGCGGCGAGAAGCGCGCGCGCCTCGACGGGCGCCCGCCACGCTGACCTACTTCGGCGACCGCTGCTTGGCGTCGTCGTAGCGGAAGCCAGCGGTCTTGCCGAGCTCGACCGGAAGGCCTTCCGCGCGCCAGCCGGGGGTCATGCGACCAAAAGCGTCGCGGCTGCCCTCCCAGCCCGTGAACAGGTTCGAGACGTCGGCGTAGCCGGCCTGGATCAGCATCTCGGCCGCGCGCAGCGAACGCTGACCCGAGCGACACCCCATCACCAGCCTCTCGGTTTTGCCGAAGCAGCGCTGCATCACCTCGAGGAACTCGGGATTCGGAACCATGCCCGCGGGCCCGGCGTGGAGCAACGGCACGTTGAACGAACCCGGTGGGTGCCCGGCTTCGAACTCGGGCTCGCTACGCACGTCGACGTAGACGGCGCCTGCATCGAGCAAGCTCTGGGTTTCCTGGGGCGAGACGCTCTTGACGGTCACGGTTTCCTCCGGGCTCGGCGGGCGGAACGTAGTCCCGACCGGGCAGAACGGCTAGGCTCTCGGCCGGAGAACTTCACTTGACCCTGCGCATCGTGCCCTTGGGGGGCCTGGGCGAAATCGGCATGAACTGCCTGGCCCTGGAGCAACCCGACGGCATTCTGGTGGTGGACGCGGGGACCAGCTTCCCGAACGACGACCTCGGCGTGGACGTGATCCACCCCGATTTCACCTGGTTGGAGGAGCGCGCCGAGCACATCGCCGGCGTCTTCTTGACGCACGGTCACGAGGACCACATCGGGGCGTTGCCGTACTTGCTCGGGCGGCTCGACGTGCCGGTGTACGGACCGCCGCACGCGCTGGCGATGGCCAAGCGCCGGCTGGCAGAGCACGACTTCCGCTCCGGCGACCTGGAGCTGCACGAGGTGGGCGCGGGCTCGATCTCGCGGGTGGGCCCCTTCGAGGTGGAGACCATCCGGGTGTCGCACTCGATCGTCGAAGCCAGCGCGCTCTGCATCGAGACCACGGAGGGCTTCGTGGTGCACACGGGGGACTTCACCTTCGACCCGGATCCGCCGGACGGTCAGCCCACCGACGTGGCCCGGCTCGAGGCCATCGGGGCTCGGGGGGTCGAGCTCTTGCTCAGCGACAGCACGAACATCGACACCGAGGAGCGCCCAGGGTCCGAGCGCAGCGTGGGGGCTGCCCTGGAGCGCCTCGTGACCGAGGCCTCGGGGCGCGTGGTCGTTGCGCTGTTCGCCAGCAACGTGCAGCGCCTCATCCTGCTGGGAGAAATCGCGCAGAAGGCCGGTCGCAAGCTGGCGCTGCTCGGCCGCAGCCTCTTGTCGCAGCGCGAGATCGCCTCTGCGCTGGGCTACCTGCGGTGGCCCAGCAACCTGGTGGTGGCGCCCGAAGACATCGCGGCGGTGCCCCGGAACCAACTTCTGGTCTTGGCCGGGGGTACCCAGGCCGAGCCGAACAGCGCCATGAGCCGGCTGGCCGCGGGCGCGCACCCACACCTGACGCTCGACGCGGGCGACAGCGTGGTGTTCTCGTCCCGGGTGATCCCCGGCAACGAGCGCCCGGTGCTCGGGCTGATGAACGACCTCTTGCGGCGTGGGCTTCGGCTGCACCACCGGGGCACCGACCCCGCGGTGCACACCAGCGGGCACGCTGGGCGCGCCGAGCAGCGGAAGATGATCGAGCTGGTCTCCCCGCGCGCGTTCGTGCCGGTTCACGGCACGCTGTCGCACCTGCTCCGCCATGCCGAGCTGGGGCGCGAGTTGGGGGTGAAGCAGACCTTGGTGATCGAGAACGGGCAGACGGTGTGCTATTCGCGGAAGCACGGGTTGACTCGCGGCGATGGGGTGCCCTCGGGGCGGGTGGCGGTGGACCTCGGCGGCGAGCCTCTGGTCGGCGACGACCTCAAGCGCCGCGCAGAGCTCGGGCGCTCGGGGCTGCTCTGCGTGAGCGTGGTGCTCGACGACACGGGCGAGGTGCTCGACCCGCCCGCCGTCTCGGCGCGAGGGGTCCCGGCCGTCGACGACGACGACTCCGCTCTGCGCGGTATTCGTCGCGACGTCTTGGCCGCCCTGGCGCGCGTCCGCGGGTGGCGCGGCGTGGACCTCGAGGACGAGGTCCGGCGCGCCGCGCGGCGAAGCGTCACCCACCTGTCCGGAGCGCGGCCGGTGGTCGAAGTGTTGCTCTCGAGGCGGTCGCGCCCGTAGTAACCTGGGCTTCGACCATGCGCCCGACCCGCCTCTGGCCCCTCCCCTTGTGCGCGTGCGCCGTGCACTGCAACGCCGACCCGCCCCGCGAGCCGGCAAGCGCTCCCCAGGCCGCGGCGAGCGCGCCGGCGCCGGACGACACCTCGTTTCGTTTTCCCGCCGCCGAGCGGGTGATCGCCGTGGGCGATCTGCACGGCGACGTCGCCGCGACTCGCGCAGCGCTGCGCCTGGGGGGCGCCATCGACGAGAAAGACGAATGGGTGGGCGGCAAGTTGGTCGTCGTCCAGACCGGCGACCAGCTCGACCGCGGCGATGACGAACCCGAGATCGTGGAGCTGTTCGACACGCTGAAAGAGCGGGCCAAGTCCGCGGGGGGCGCGGTTCATGCCCTCTCGGGCAATCACGAAGTGATGAACGTCGCGGCCGACTTCCGTTACGTCACCGAAGACGGCTTCCGCGACTACAAGAACACGCCGCTGGTCGGGCAGCGTGGCAAGCAGGCTTCGCTCTTGCCGGCCGAGCAGCACGGGCGCGCGGCCGCGTTCTTGCCGGGCGGCTCTTCGGCAGAGAAGCTGGCGGCCCGCCCGGTGGTGATCGTCGTCGGTGACACGGTGTTCGCGCATGGTGGCGTGCTCCCCGGGCATGTCCGGTACGGCATCGGGAAGATCAACGACGAAGCCCGACGCTGGATGCTGGGAGAGACCCGCCGCATCCCCGACGTGCTGAACGGCGACACCTCGCCCGTCTGGGCGCGCGACTACTCCGACGGGGAGCCCAGCGCACGGGCGTGCGGCGCACTCGGCACCGTGCTGACCGATCTGAACGCGAAGCGGATGGTCGTGGGACACACCGTGCAGAAGACCGGGATCACCAGCGCCTGCGACGCGAAGGTCTGGCGCATCGACGTCGGCCTGGCTCGACACTACGGTGGGCGGCCGTCGGTGCTCGAGATCCGCGGGGCCGAGGTCCGCGCCTTGACGGGAGTGGCGCCCGAGGCGGGGACTGCGGTCGCGGACGCCGCCGCGCCGCGCCTGGACGCCGGGAAGGCGAAGGCGGCGACGAAGGCGCCACCCGCGCCGCACCCGTGAAGGTCAGCGCGCGAAGGGCACGAGCAAGGCCTCTTGGGCACCGTCGGCTGGAGCCTCGCCGTCATCGAGCAGCCGAAGCACCAGCTCGCGGCCCTGCCCGGCCACCACGGCAACGCGCAGCGCGCGCAGCGGCTCGAGGGCCCGCTGGGGGCTGCCCTGGGTCGTGGGCGGCCCGTGGCTCCGCGCCGACGGCGCCATCAGCTCGTCGACGCTCATCACCACCGTGCGCTCCACCGAATCGCGCCCCGACGCCGACGACCGCACGTTGGTCAGCGTGGCATCGAGCCCGTCCGTCATGACCGTCGGCGGTCGTGGGCGATCGGGCGGCACTTTGAGCACCTCGGGCACGGGCACGTCGGTGATCGACTGGGCTGCTTCGCGCTCGGGCAGAAGCTCGGGCGCCGACGGCTGACACGCCTCGAGCAGCGCCGTGTCGACCGCGACGTGCGAGGTGACCTCTTCCGGTGCGATGCGATACGGGGCGGTCTGAAGCAGGCTCTTGCCCGGGCGCGAGGCGCCTTGCGCCATCGGGCTGGTGCCGCCGCTCAGCGGGGTGGTGATGGACTGTGGCCCCGGCACCGGTGGCGGCGGCTTGGTCGAGCGCCGCGCCGGCAGGGGGCGATGCTCGAGATCCGACAGCACCCGGCCGAGCGAGTACGCTCGGTCGTGGCGACCCTCTTTGCTGGCGGTCTGCATGGCCGTGTGCAGCCACTTGAGCGTCTGCTCGCGACTGCCACGGGCCCACATCGCCAGCGCGGTCTCGAGGGCCCAGCGAAGATCCGCCGAGTCGTCGGGCTGCGGCTCGACCGTGGTCTCGAGGTACTCGCGCTCGCCGCTCATTTCTCGAGCTTACACGCGTTCGAACAGCGTGGCGATGCCCTGCCCGACGCCGATGCACAGCGACGCGAGCCCGACCTTGGCTTTCGCGTCGTCCTTCATGACGCCCAGCAGCGTGGCGACGATTCGCGCACCCGATGCGCCGATCGGGTGGCCCAGCGCAATCGCGCCACCGCGAACGTTGACCCGCGCCGGGTCGAGATCGAGACCGCGCAGGCACGCCAGGCTCTGA
>Ga0138256_10001398_pt1 | contig 26041 bp, 17 predicted proteins | sample KNB2016incub_MG_FD_105486 | JGI IMG/M metagenome (GOLD analysis project Ga0138256, IMG submission 105486) | Active sludge microbial communities from wastewater in Klosterneuburg, Austria - KNB2014incub_MG | ecosystem: Engineered > WWTP > Activated sludge > Unclassified | place: Austria...
CAACTACTCTGTTATCTGGAATGCTGAAAATTATGCTTCAGGTATTTACTTTTACTCATTTGAAGTAATAGACAAAAATAATAGTTTATTACACAAAGAAATGAAAAAACTTATTTTGCTTAAGTAGCTTAATCCCGTTTAAGGCTGTCTAATTTTGATTGCTAATTAGAAATTTTATCGTTTGTTAATCAATCATTTTTTGGACAGCCTTTTTTTTATTGTTAATTTTGTCTGTGCAATTGATTTATTTGAGTTTTAGATGTGCAGACAATATAGAAATTATTTTTTACTACAGAGAAATGATTTAACATTAGTAATATCCTCTGGTGATTATCTTTTTAAATCCTGCATTTCTACACAACCATTATTTCAAACTTTTAAATGAATTAGATTATCAGTTATACTTTTATAAACACAAATTAGTTTTTAGATTTAATTCGGGAATTTTAATAAGGATTTTTATGCAGGAAGAAAAATTAAGGTTAGAAGATTTATTAGAATCATCACAATCATCTAATGTTGATGATGATAGAATAAATAACGTGGCTATTATAGGCGCAGGAATTATGGGGCAGGGTATTGCTCAAACTGTTGCCGGAATGGGATTGGAAGTAATACTCGTTGAAATTGATGCTGATAAATTGGAAAGTGCTAAAGCTCAGCTTACTGAAACTATTGATCGGGAAATTAAACGCTGGGCTATGACAAAATCTGATAAGAAGGCTATCTTCAGCAGAATAAAATGGGAAACAGATCCAAACGCAGTTAAAGATTGTGAAATTATAATTGAAGCCGTTCAAGAAGATTTTGATTTAAAGGTTAGTATTTTCAAACAACTTGATAAAATCGCAAACGCTGAAGCAATATTTATTTCAAACACTTCAACATTAAGCCTTACAAAGATTTCAGAATCCATTTCAAGATCTAGCAAAGTTATTGGGATGCACTTTTTAAATCCTGTTCCAAAAATTCCAATGGTTGAACTTGTTAAAAGCTTGCATACATCAAACGAAACTGTATTAAAAGTAAAAGAATTTGCATCGCGTATTGGCAAAACTCCTGTTGAAGTTTATGAGTATCCAGGATTTATAACAACACGTGCTATTGTACCATTAATAAATGAAGCAATGCATATGTTGCTTGAAGGAATTGCAACAGCAAAAGATATTGATACAGCGTTAAAACTTGGATACAATTTTCAATATGGCCCATTAGAAATGGCAGACGCGATGGGACTTGATGAAGTATTAACCTGGATGGAAACTCTTTATAAAACACTTGGAGAGCCGAGATATAGACCAAACCCAATGATCAGAAAACTTGTTCGTGAAAGAAAACTTGGTAAAAAAACCGGTGAAGGAATATTTAAATACGATGAGCATGGAAATAAAATAAATTAATATTAACGGGGAAACCTTAAAAGTCTGGAAATAAAATTATGAAAGTATTAGTTCTAAATAGTGGAAGCTCATCAATAAAATATCAGTTTATAGATACTGATACCAAAATAGCACTCGCAAAAGGATTGGTAGATAGAATTGGAATGGCTGGTGCTGTTCTTTCGCATCAAAGATATGATGGAAACAATATTAAAATAGCTGGTGAAATTCTTGATCACCAAATAGCTGTTGAATATGTACTTGGAGTTATGTTAAGTAAAAATCATGGTGTTATAGATGATAAAAAAGACATAGATGCTGTTGGTCATAGAGTTGTACACGGCGGTGAAACATTTTCTGGTTCTGTTTTTGTTACGGATGAAGTTGTAAAAGTTTTGCAGGATAATATTGAACTTGCACCTTTACACAATCCGCCAAATATAAAAGGTATTCAAGCTTGCCAGAGAATTTTACCTGATACACCACAGTGCGGTACTTTTGATACAGCTTTTCACTCTCAAATGCCGCCCAAATCATATCTGTATGGAATTCCTTATGAGCTTTACAAGAAACATAAAATTCGTAGATACGGATTTCACGGAACATCACATTTATATGTTTCAAATCGTGCTGCTGAACTTTTAGGAAAAGATATTAAAGATTTAAAAATCATTACTGCACATCTTGGCAATGGTTGTTCAATCGCAGCTGTTAAAAATGGTAAATCTATGGATACCTCAATGGGATTTACTCCTCTTGAAGGTTTATTAATGGGCACGCGCAGCGGTGATCTTGATCCATCGTTAATTTTATATATTATGGGTAAAGAAGGTTTAACACTTGGTGAAGCAAATACTTTGTTAAATAAACATAGTGGCCTAATCGGAATTAGTGGTGAAAGCAGTGATATGCGAGAAATTCTAAGTGCTGTTAAAGATAATCAACAAAGAGCAAAATGGGCATTTGAGATTTTTACTTACAGAATTAAAAAATATATTGGAGCTTATGCAGCAGCTATGGGTGGTGTTGATGCAGTTGTATTTACTGGTGGAATCGGTGAGAATGCCAAAGAGGTAAGAGAAGAAGTTTGTAAAGAAATGGAATATATGGGAATTGAACTTGATGAATTAAAAAATCAAAATGCTGAAGAAATAATTTCTAAAGATAATTCCAATGTAAAAGTTATGCGCATTCCTACAAATGAAGAATTAGTTATTGCGCTTGATACTGCAAAGATTGTTTCTGAAATGAATAAATAATTATTGCTAACAATTCCAAAGGTTGATTTATGGATCTTGGAATAAAAGGGAAAGTTGCTTTAGTTACTGCCGCAAGTACAGGAATTGGAAAAGCTGTAGCTGAAGCTTTAGCTGTTGAAGGGTGTAATGTTGCAATTTGTGCTCGATCTAAAGAAACACTAATTGAAACATCACGTGATATTAAAACTAAATTTAATATCGAACCATTTTGGGGTGTTTGCGATTTGAATCATCAAAAAGATATTGAAAATTTTTATGACGCTGTTAAAAATCATTTTGGTAAAGTTGATATACTTGTAAATAATTGTGGTGGACCAGTTCCAGGTTTTTTTCGTGATCTGTCTGAAGAAGATTGGGAAAACGCTTATAAACAAGTTTTATTAAGTGTAGTTAGATTTTCAAATCTAGTTATTCCTAAAATGATTGAACAAGAATGGGGAAGAATTGTAAACATAACATCAATTGCAGTAAAGCAACCGGTACATAATTTAATGTTATCAAACTCGCTTAGGGCTGGAGTAACTGGATTTGCAAAATCATTAAGTAATGAGTTTGGTAATAAAAATATTACAGTGAATAATGTTGCTCCAGGTTATACTCTTACACATAGATTATATGAACTCGCTGTTAGTCGTGCTAAAACATCTGGTAAATCTCACGAAGAAATTTTAGTAGATATGGCCAAGGACGTTCCAATGAATAGATTGGCAGGGCCAGAAGAAATTGCTTCTACAGTAGTTTTTCTTGCTTCGCAAAAAGCTAGTTATATTACAGGGACAACAATTCAGGTTGATGGTGGATCAACAAAAGCGATCTTTTAGTAAAATCATTAATAATTATTTGAAACGCGATCTCTAAACATAAATTCTTAATTCAAAATCCCTTTTGCCTCAAAAGTAGAGGATGCAATGAAACAACAAATTGAAATAGCAATTAAACCTGATGATATTCTATCTGATGGGATTCTTAAGACAACCGCAGCAAATCAACTTAAAATAAGTCAAGATCAAATCTCGGCAGTTATACCTGTTAAAAGGTCTATCGATGCAAGGAGTAAAAAAATTGTCTTTAGAATTTTTGTTGATGTTTATATTGACGAGAAACCTGTTGAACAAAGTAGAATAATTAATTACAAACCTGTAAAGGATGATAAAAAAGTAATAATAGTTGGGTTTGGTCCAGGTGGAATGTTTGCTGCTTTAAAGTTGATTGAGTATGGAATCAAACCAATTGTTTTAGAACGCGGTAAAGATATCAGCGGCAGAAGAAGAGATATAAAAGCGATTCAGCAAGATCATATAGTTAATCCAGATTCTAATTATTGTTTTGGTGAAGGTGGAGCAGGAACCTTTAGTGATGGAAAACTTTATACTCGTGCAACCAAGCGTGGCGATATAAAAAGAATTATGGATATTTTAATACAGCACGGAGCCGATCCTGATATTGCTGTTGATACACATCCACATATTGGTAGTAATCGATTACCAAAAATTGTTACTGCTGTACGTGAGACAATTTTAAATAATGGTGGTGAAATTCATTTCGATTCGCGAGTGGAAGACTTTTTAATTAAAGATGACAAAATGATTGGCGCAAAAACAAATGACGGAAAAGAATATTTAGGTGATGCTGTATTGTTAGCAACAGGTCATTCGGCAAGAGATATTTTTTATTTGCTACACAAGAAAAAAATTAGAATTGATCCCAAACCATTTGCAATGGGTGTAAGAATTGAGCATCCACAACAACTTATTAATGAAATTCGTTATCATACAAAAGATAAACATCCAAATTTACCCGCTGCAGGTTATACATTAGTTACTGAAGTTGAACAAAGAGGTGTGTATTCATTTTGTATGTGTCCTGGTGGAATAATTGTACCAGCAGCAACTGCACCAGGCGAGCTTGTTGTAAATGGAATGTCTTTATCAAAAAGAAATTCACCTTATGCAAACTCTGGTTTTGTTGTTGAAGTTACAAATCAGGAGTGGACAAAGTTTGAAAAATATCAACCATTTGCTGCTTTGATGTTGCAGGAAGATATTGAGGAAAAAGCATTTTATATGGCAAATCAAACTCAAAGTGCACCAGCACAACGAGCTACAGATTTTATGAATGGAAAACTTTCTTCAACTTTACCAAAAAGTTCTTATATCCCTGGATTAACTTCATCACCACTCCACACAGAGCTTCCAGAATTTATGACAAAGCGACTTAAGAAAGCACTCTTAGATTTTAATAGAAGTATGCACGGATACTATTCTGAAGAAGCAGTTTTAGTTGCTATCGAATCAAGAACAAGTTCACCAATTAGAATTCCAAGAGACAGAGAAACATTAATGCATCCAGCAGTTAAAGGTTTTTTCCCTTGTGGTGAGGGCGCTGGATATGCCGGTGGAATTGTTTCAGCCGCTATTGATGGCGAAAATGTTGCTGATGGAATTAATAAGTTTTTGAATAATTGATTATTTATTCAATAAATGGTTTTTAACTACTTGACATTCGCTAATTGATTTTACTATCTTGGACTTAAGAAAAATGACAAAAGAATTTTTGAAGAAATAAAAAATACAGTGCAGACAAAAAATATAAATATCATCCTCATCAACATTATTATTATTGGAATTATTATGCTACATAATGAGTGAGAATGGTAAATATTAAAGTTTAACAAAAGCCCTTCTCACAACGAGAAGGGCTTTTTTATTATCTACTAAAAAACTAAGACAAATTATGGAATTAAATAAGTATAGTAAGCATTTAACTCAAAGTGATTCGCAACCAGCATCGCAAGCAATGCTTTACGCATTGGGATTAAGTGAAGCAGATTTAGCAAAACCATTTGTTGGAATTGCAAGTACAGGCTTTGATGGAAATCCTTGTAATATGCATTTAAATAATCTAGCTGATGAAATAAAAAAATCTGTAAAGTCTTCTGATTTAGTAGGATTAGTTTTTAATACAATTGGAGTCAGCGATGGAATTTCTATGGGAACCGAAGGGATGAGATATTCACTTCCATCGAGAGAGATTATTGCTGATTCAATCGAAACTATGGTAGAAGCTCATGGTTACGATGCCTTAGTTACTGTTGTAGGATGTGATAAAAATATGCCTGGAGCATTGATGGCGATGTGCAGATTAAATCGTCCTTCGCTAATGTTGTATGGCGGTACAATTCGTTCTGGATGTTATAATGGTGAAAAATTAAATGTTGTTTCTGCATTTGAAGCTTGGGGTAAAAAAGTTTCAGGTTTGATATCTGAAGAAGATTATAAAAATGTAATTAAGAATGCTTGTCCTGGTCCTGGCGCTTGTGGTGGAATGTACACAGCAAACACAATGGCAAGTGCAATAGAAGCAATGGGAATGTGTTTAACTTTTAGTTCATCAAATCCTGCCGAGTCTAAAGAAAAACAAAATGAATGTTTAGAAGTTGGAAATGCAATAAAAGTGCTTTTACAAAAAAATATCAAACCTTCAGATATCATTACAAAAAAATCTTTAGAGAATGCATTTACAACAGTTACAATTCTTGGCGGATCAACAAACGCAGTTTTACATTTCATTGCTATTGCAAAATCCGCTAAAGTTGATTTTACTTTTGATGACTTCCAAAGAATAACTGATAAAACTCCTTTCCTTGCAGATCTAAAACCAAGTGGCAAGTATTTAATGGAAGATGTTCATCAAGCAGGAGGTACACCAGCATTGATGAAATATTTGCTTGAAAATAATTTCTTACACGGAGATTGTTTAACAGTTACAGGTAAAACAGTTTCAGAAAATCTTGAAAACATTCCTTCATTAAATCCAACTCAGAAAGTAATTGTACCGATCGAAAAACCATTAAAACCAACTGGACACATTCAAATTTTATTTGGCAATCTTGCAGAACTAGGATCGGTTGCAAAAATAACTGGTAAAGAAGGATCAAAATTTATTGGATCCGCTAAAGTATTCAATGGTGAGTTTGAAGCGAATGATGGAATTGAAAAAGGATTTGTAAAAAAGGGTGATGTAGTCGTTATACGCTATGAGGGTCCAAAAGGTGCGCCGGGAATGCCTGAAATGCTAAAACCAACTTCTGCTATTATGGGTGCAGGATTAGGAAATGATGTTGCACTGATTACTGATGGAAGATTTTCCGGCGGTACGCATGGATTTGTTGTAGGCCATATAACTCCCGAAGCACAATTAGGTGGACTAATTGCATTGGTAAAAGATGGTGATATTATTTCAATCGATGCAGAGAATAGAATTCTTAATCTTGAAGTTGATGATAGGGAAATTCTGAGAAGAAAAGCTTTATGGAAAGCTCCCGAATTAAAATCAAAAAGCGGTTGGTTAAAAAAATATACACAGCTTGTTTCGTCCGCATCAGAAGGTTGTGTAACAGATGAATTTGAGAAAAAATAATTATCTAGTAGGAGAAATGAATGAAAGATGTGATGGAGAAAGAAACTGCTAAAATTATTGAAAGTGAAAAAAACAAAACTGTAGTAGCAGAAAAAATATCTGGGGCTGAAGCTGTTGTAAAATGTTTACTTGCAGAAGGGGTTGATTTGGTTTTTGGTTTTCCGGGTGGTGCAATAATGCCAGTTTATGATGCACTTTATAATTATCAAGATAACCTTAAACATATACTTGTTCGCCATGAACAAGGTGCTGTACACGCAGCTGAAGGATATGCGCGAGCTACTGGAAAAGTTGGAGTTTGCATTGCAACATCAGGTCCTGGTGCAACCAATTTAGTTACAGGAATCGCTGATGCATTTATTGATTCAACTCCCGTAGTTTGTATTACGGGTCAAGTTGCATCACCACTTCTAGGAACTGATGCTTTTCAGGAAACAGATGTAATTGGAATTGTAACACCGGTTACCAAATGGGATATACAAATCACCGACGCAAACGAAATTCCTGAAGCATTTGCAAAAGCATTTTATATTGCTAAATCCGGGAGACCCGGACCAGTTGTTATTGATATAACAAAGGATGCCCAATTCCAGCAAATGGAATTTAAGTATGAAGTTTGTACAAAAATCAGAAGTTACTTTCCAAAACCAAAAATTGATTTAGCAAAAATTGAGGAGGCTGCTGAACTAATTAATAAATCTCAAAAACCATTTTTGATTTTTGGACAAGGCGTAATTCTTGGACAAGCAGAAAATGAATTAAAATCTTTTCTTGAAAAATCTGGAATCCCTTCTGCCTGGACATTACTTGGATTATCAGCACTGCCAAATAATCATCCGCAAAATTTTGGCATGCTGGGAATGCATGGCAACCTTGCCCCAAACAAACTTACAAATGAGTGTGATGTTTTGATTGCTGTTGGAATGCGCTTCGATGATAGAGTTACTGGCGATGTGAAAAGATATGCTAAGCAAGCCAAAATTATCCATATCGAACTTGATGCAGCAGAAATAAATAAAATTATTAAAGCTGATGTAGAAATTCACGCTGATGCCAAAGAAGCATTATTTCTTTTAACAAATCTTATAAAACCAAAAACATATTCGGATTGGATAAACCAATTTAAAGAGTTACAAAAAATTGAATATGACAAAATCATTAAACATGATTTGTATCCAAATGAAATTGGTTTAAAGATGAGCGAAGTTGTTAGAATCGTTTCGGAAAAAATAAATGGAGATGCGATTGTTGTCTCAGATGTTGGTCAGCATCAAATGGTTGTTGCCAGATATTTTAATCATAAAAATACAAGAAGCAGTATTACTTCCGGTGGATTGGGAACTATGGGTTTTTGTTTGCCAGCAGCTATCGGTGCCAAACTTGGAATGCCTGATAAACAAGTTATTGCAATTATTGGAGATGGCGGATTTCAAATGACGATTCAAGAGTTAGGAACGATTCTTCAAACTAATGTAGCAGTTAAAGTTATAATTCTTAACAACGAATTTCTTGGAATGGTTAGACAATGGCAGCAAATGTTTTTCGATAAAAGATATTCGCAAACAGAAATGATAAATCCTGATTTTATAAAAATAGCCTCAGGTTATGGATTGGAAGCACAGCGAGTGACAAAGCGGGAAGAACTTGATTCTGCAATAGATAAACTATTAAATGCAGAAGCAGGATATGTACTTGAAGTTAGAGTTGAAAAAGAAGATAATGTTTTTCCTATGATTCCAACTGGTGCATCAGTATCAGATATAAGACTTGAATAAAGGAGAATGAAGAAAATGAAAGAACAATTTACAATCTCAATCTTTACAGAGAATAAAGTTGGTTTGCTTCATCGAGTAACAATTATTTTTACAAGAAGGCACATCAACATCGAAAGCATTACTGCTTCAGAATCTGAAGTTAAAGGAATTTACAGATACACAATTGTAGTTTTTGAAACTCGTGAAAGTGTAGAGAAACTTGTAAAGCAAATTGAAAAACAAGTTGATGTATTCAGAGCATTTTATCATACAACTGATGAAATAATCCACCAGGAAATTGCGCTTTATAAAATTGCAACCTCATCGGTTCAAAATGGATTAGGACTTGAGAAAATTATTCGTGATCATCATGCAAGGATTTTATCACTTGGACAAGATTATATCGTTATAGAAAAGACAGGACACAAAGAAGACACAAAAGAATTGTTTGATTCATTGCGCCCGTTTAATGTTTTAGAATTTGTGCGTTCCGGCAGAGTTGCAATGATGAAAGAGATAGATAATTTTTCGGATACATTACACGAATTAGAAAAATCATATCAATAAAAAAAATATACTAAGGAGTAATAATGGCTAAGATAAATTTTGGGGGCGTTGAAGAAAATGTAGTTACAAGAGAAGAATTTTCTCTTGAAAAAGCCAAACAAGTTTTAAAGAATGAAGTAGTTGCTGTAATCGGTTATGGTGTACAAGGTCCAGGACAATCTTTAAACTTAAAAGACAATGGCATCAATGTTATCGTCGGACAAAGAAAAAATTCAAAAAGCTGGAACAAAGCAGTTGAAGATGGATGGAAAGAAAATGTAAATCTTTTTGATATTGAGGAAGCAGCAAAACAGGCAACAATAATTCAATTCCTTTTATCCGATGCAGGGCAAATTGAACAATGGAATAAAATAAAACCATATCTAACAAAAGGTAAAGCACTTTATTTCTCTCACGGATTTGGAATTACATTCAATGATCAAACAGGGATTGTACCCCCAAAAGATGTTGATGTAATTCTTGTTGCACCAAAAGGTTCCGGCACCTCTTTAAGAAGATTATTTGTTCAGGGAAAGGGAATCAACTCAAGTTATGCAATTTATCAGGATGCAAGTGGTAAGGCGAAAGAGAGAGTAATCTCACTTGGAATGGCAGTTGGTTCCGGATATTTATTTGAAACTGATTTTAAAAAGGAAGTTTACTCAGATTTAACAGGCGAACGTGGAATTTTAATGGGTGCACTTGCAGGAGTATTTGAAGCTCAATACAATGTGTTAAGAAAAAATGGTCATTCACCTTCAGAAGCTTTTAATGAAACTGTTGAAGAACTTACTCAAAGTTTAATGCCGCTTGTCGCAGAAAATGGAATGGATTGGATGTATGCAAACACATCTGTTACAGCGCAGCGGGGAGCATTGGATTGGAGACATAAATTTCGTACAGCTGTGGAACCAGTTTTTGAAAATCTTTACGAAAGTGTAAAGACTGGTAATGAAGCAAAGATTGTAATTGAATCTGGAAGAAAAACTGATTATAGGAAAAATCTTGAAGCAGAGTTAAAGGAAATTCGTGAATCAGAAATGTGGCAGGCTGGTAAACAGGTTAGAAATCTAAGACCTGGTACCAAATAGAAAGTAAAAAATGATTGAACCAGAAACTGAATTAGTTACAAAAAAATATTTCCCGAAATTGACTGATATAAAATCTGCGGCTGCAATTTTAGAAGGTGTGGCGGTTAAAACTCCTTTAATATTAAATCAACATCTTTCAGAAAAATATAATGCAAAGATTTATTTAAAACGAGAAGATTTACAGGTTGTTAGATCATATAAAATTCGCGGTGCATACAACAAAATATATCATCTTAATAAAACTGGAATTAAGAATGGTGTTGTTTGTGCAAGTGCAGGTAATCATGCTCAAGGAGTTGCTTATTCTTGTAACTTGCTAAAATTAAAAGGCGTTATATTTATGCCAACTCCAACTCCGAAACAAAAAGTTGATAGAGTTAAGATGTTCGGAAATGGTTTCGTTGAAATAGTAATTGTAGGCGATACTTTTGATGAAGCACAAAAAAAAGCTTTTGAATACTCAACTAAAAATGATTTTGAGTTTGTGCATCCATTTGATGATCCATTAGTTATTGAAGGACAGGGAACAGTTGGATTAGAAATTCTTGAACAGACTAAGGATCAAATTGATTTTCTTTTTTTGCCAGTTGGCGGTGGTGGACTTGCTTCAGGTGTTTCATCTGTCTTTAAGGTATTAAGTTCTAAAACTAAACTTATTGGAGTTGAGCCAAACGGAGCTCCATCAATGAGTAAATCGTTTGATGAAGGAAAAGTTGTAACATTAGAATCAATAGATAGATTCGTTGATGGAGCAGCAGTACAAAAAGTTGGTGATTTAACATTTGAGATTTGTAAATCAAATCTTGATAAAATGATTACAGTGAATGAAGGAGAAATCTGTTCAAACATTTTAAAACTTTATAACGAAGAAGCGATTGTAGTTGAACCTGCTGGTGCTTTATCTGTTACAGTTTTAAGTCATTTTAAAAATGAAATAAAAGGAAAAACTGTTATATGTGTTCTATCCGGAAACAATAATGATATTACAAGAACAGAAGAAATTCGTGAGCGTTCATTATTGTATGAAGGACTAAAACATTATTTCATAATCCGATTTCCACAAAGAGCGGGCGCACTAAAAGAATTTGTAAACAATGTATTAGGTCCAACTGATGATATTTCATATTTCGAGTATGCTAAAAAAAATAATCGCGAAAGAGGACCGGCGGTTGTTGGATTAGAACTTCAATCCAAAAATGATTTTGATGGGTTAATCTCAAGAATGAAAACATATGGAATTGAATATGATTATTTGAATGAAAGACCCGATCTGTTTCAATTAATTATTTAATCTTTTAGTATAAAATAATTCAAAATCTTAAATGATATTTTATCTTACATATCTATCTTTGTAAGAAAAATATTTAAGATTGTTATGAAAAAAATTCTGATTCTTCTTTTTGCATTCCAAGTAATTTTGTTTTCTCAAAATTCCAAAACTCCCGCTGATTATGTTAATCCATTTATCGGTACAAAGGATATGGGGCATACATTTCCTGGTGCAACTGTTCCATTTGGAATGGTGCAATTAAGTCCCGAGACGGATACAGTTTTATTTACTTATGGTAAAGGTTATAATCCTGAAGTTTATCGGTATTGTTCCGGTTACCAATATGATGACAATACGATTGTTGGATTTTCTCACACACATTTTAATGGAACCGGTCATTCCGATCTTGGTGATTTTTTAATAATGCCAACTGTTGGCGATTTACAAATCAATCCTGGAACTAAAAATGATCCTGATTCAGGTTATCGATCTCTTTTTTCTCATCAAACCGAGGAAGCTCATCCTGGATATTATAAAGTTAAACTTGATGATCATAAAATTACTGCAGAATTAACTTCAACTGAACGTGTTGGTTTCCATAAATACACATTTCCAACATCTGATTCTTCTCATATTATTCTTGATTTAACTTCAGGCATTTATAATTATGATGGAAAAGTTGTTTGGTCATCTATAAGGGTTGAGAATGATACCTTGGTTACAGGTTACAGACAGACAAATGGCTGGGCAAGAACTCGATTACTTTATTTTGCGATGACATTTTCAAAGCAAATTGAATCTTATGGACTGGTTAACAAAAAAGAATTGATCTATAAAGGATTTTGGAGAAAGTTTAATCAGAATAGAAATTTTCCTGAACAAGCTGGACACGAAATTGTAAGTTACTTTAATTTTAAAACTGAAGATGGTGAAGCAATACTTATTAAATTTGCTTTGTCTGCTGTAAGTACAAAAAATGCAATCGATAATTTGCAAGCAGAAATTCCGCACTGGGATTTTAATAAAATTAAATTACTGGCAAAACAAAAATGGAATGATGAACTTTCAAAAATCACGATAGAAGCTGAGGATGAACGAAAAGTAAATTTTTATACTTCGATGTATCACAGTTTTATGAATCCAATTATTTATAATGATGTTAATGGAGAATATCGTGGGCTTGATCAAAATATATACAAAGCTGATGGGTTTACTAATTATACGATCTTTTCTTTGTGGGATACTTATCGTGCACTTCATCCACTTTATACAATTCTCCAGCAACAAAGAACAAATGATATTGTAAATTCAATGTTAGCTCATTATGAACAAAGTGTTCATAAGATTTTGCCAGTGTGGTCGCATTACTCAAATGAAAACTGGTGTATGATTGGATATCACGCAGTTCCAGTTATTGTTGATGCTTACATGAAGGGATTAAGAAATTACGATGTTAAAAAAGCCTTTGATGCTGTTTTATCAAGTTCTAATTACAAACCATATGATGGAATTGGTTATTATAAAAAGTATGGATTTGTTCCTGAAGATTTAAATTCTAATTCAGCATCAAAAACTTTAGAATATTCTTATGATGATTGGACAATCTACAAGTTTGCAGAATCAATTGGAGAAAAGAAAATTGCTGATGAATATTTTAAGAGAGCTCAATCTTATAAAAATCTTTTTGATCCAGTAACAAAATTTATCAGAGCAAAAAATTCTGATGGAAAATTCAAAGAACCGTTTGATGCACTAAGCACAGCTAATCAAGGTTACATAGAAGGTAATGCCTGGAATTATTCGCTTTATGTTCCGCATGATGTTAAAGGATTTATAAATCTACTTGGCGGTAAAGAAAAATTAATTACCTGGATTGATTCACTTTTTACAATGCATATTTCTGATGAAAGTTTTGCACACAGTGAAGACATTGATCGTGCTGGAATGATTGGAAATTATGTTCACGGAAACGAACCAAGTCATCAAGTTCCATATATGTATTGTTACGCTGGAGAGCCATGGAAAACTCAAGAAAAAATTCATCAAATTGTAAACTCAATGTATAAAAATAGACCTGATGGACTTTCTGGAAATGATGATTGCGGGCAAATGTCTGCGTGGTATATTTTTAGTGTTTTAGGATTTTATCCGGTTGCACCGGGAAGTAATGAATATGTAGTTGGAAGTCCTTGTGTTGAAAGTGCAGTTATCAAACTTGAAAATGGCAATCAATTCAAGATCGAAACAGAAAATTATTCTAAAAAAAATATCTATATAAAAGAAGTTTATTTAAATGGAAAAGTACTTAATCGAACTTTTATCAAGCACGAAGAAATTATTAGTGGTGGAACTTTAAGATTTGTAATGTCATCAACTCCAAATAAAGATTGGGTAAGTGAAGAATCAAGTTATCCTTATTCGCTTACAAAATAAAATATCTTTAAAACAGAAAACCTCTCATCTCTGAGAGGTTTTCTATCTAACCTAACCAATGAACGTAACTGCTTCCCAAATTAGTCCTCATATTTTTTATGCTAAAATAGGAGAACCCTCACCGAGATAATAATTATGCTCGCCTCTTATCTCGAAACTTTTAATTGCTTCTTCCAAATTATCGTACATATTAAATACGTTTAGGGTGCCAGCTTTTTCCATCAAAGCCTTAACAACTTCATCAGGTTTTACTAAACGAATATCTCCACCAATCTTTGCGCTGGATTTAAGTGATAAAACCAACACACCCAGAAATGTTGAATCAATAAATTCACACTGATTGATATCAACAATTATTTTTTTGTAATTGTTTTTTATTAAATCATCAAGTTGTTTTTTAAGTTCGCTTGCTTCTCTATAAGTAGCACGACTTAAGTTCACGACTTCAATGACAATGTCGCTTAGATAAAGCTGCCTGAAATCTTCATTAATAACCCTCATGCCATTATCTCTCCTGTCCTTCTAACATATTATTTCCCAGTTTTTTGAAATAGTTTAAGCACACACTGTGCCGTAAAAGCGACAAATTATGTTCCATAACTATTTTCTTTGTTTTTGTTAATTTTAGCATAATGCTTTTAATATTTGCCTCATTCTGATATTTTACAAGGCGCATTTATTTCATTTTGAAATTTTATAACTGAATAATATTAACCAACTTTACAATTGGAAACTAAATCAATAAATACTTTACAGAACTTAAAATTGTTAACGAAAAACCACTATGAAAACTTTCCGGTGTCTTCGTTTTTGATTCCTGCTAATTATCGAAAAGATATAGCAATTGTTTATTGGTTTGCCCGGACTGCAGATGATCTGGCTGATGAGGGAAATGTTTCTGATGAGAAAAGATTGAATAGTTTGAATGAATTTGAAATCGAGTTTAATAAATCATTAAATGAAAAGTCACATATTCCGGAGTTTACTGTTCTATCACAAACAATAAAATCAAAAAATCTTAATCCTGATTTGTTTAATTCACTATTATCTGCATTTAAGCAAGATGTTTTAAAAAAAAGATATAATAACTTTAATGAAGTTTTAGATTATTGTAAAAGATCTGCAAATCCTGTTGGAAGAATTTTATTACATATGTTTAATATTATTGATAAAGATGCGATAATAGGTTCAGATAAGATTTGTACTGCACTTCAATTAACAAATTTTTATCAGGATACAAAAATAGATTTTGAAAAGGGTAGGATTTATTATCCCAAATCTGAAATGGAAATGTTTTCAGTCACTGAAAAGATGTTTGAGATAAACGAAATTAATCCTAATATTAAAGCGTTAGTTAAACATAATGTTCATAGAGCTCAAAATCTGTTTGATGAAGGAAAAAATTTATTAGAGTATTTATCAGGCAGATTTAAATATGAGATAAAATGGACGATAGCTGGTGGAGAAAAGATTTTAGATAAAATCCGCAAACAAGATTATGATGTCTTTTCTAATCGACCAAAACTAAACAAAATTGATTTTATTATGTTACTTGTAAAAAATATTTATTAATGTCAGAATCAGCAAAAGAAATATCAAAGAAAAGCAAAAGTAGTTTTTATTATGCTTTTAATCTTCTACCGGAAGATAAACGAGATGCAATGAATACTGTTTATGCTTTTTGCAGAAAGACTGATGACATTGTTGATGAGAATCGTGATTCAACTGATTTGAAATATGAAAAACTACGTAAGTGGCGAATAGAATTTGAAAAAAGTTTTTCCGGTCATTCAGAGTTTGCTTTACTAAACAAACTTGGCACAACAATATCTAAGTTTAACATTCCACTAGATCCATTTTTTGAATTGATTAAAGGAATGGAAATGGATTTGCAAAAAGATCGTTACAAATCCTTTGAAGACTTGCAACTTTATTGCTATCGTGTTGCATCTACAGTTGGATTGATGTGTATCGAAATATTTGGGTATAAACATCCTTCAACTAAAAAGTTTGCTGTTGATCTTGGGATAGCTTTACAGATGACTAACATACTTCGTGATATTGGTAAAGATGCAAAGAATGGAAGAATTTATTTACCTCAAGAAGATTTAAAACGATTTAATTATTCTGAGCAGGAAATTATGTCTTTGATTTACAATGATAATTTTAAAGACTTAATGATTTACGAAACTGCGAGAGCTAAGAATTACTTTAATTCTGCAACATCAAATCTTGATCTTGATGATAAGAAAACTATGTTTGCTGCTAGAGCTATGCAGCATATTTATTATAAGATGTTAGAAAAAATTATCGCAGCTGAGTATGATGTTTATAATAATGATATTAAAGTTTCAAAGTTTGAAAAAGTTGGTATTGCAGTTGGAGTTTGGGCTAAGTATAATTTAGTTTACTAATGAAAAATTGTCTTGTAATTGGCGGTGGAATTGCCGGGCTAACTGCAGCTTCGATTCTCACTTCAAAAAATATTTCTGTTACACTTCTAGAAGCTTCTCCAAAATTAGGAGGAAGAACTTATTCTTTTAAGGATCAGGAAACTAAAACTACAATAGATAACGGTCAACATATTTTGATGGGTTGTTACATTGAAACATTATCATTCTTAAAACAAATTGGAGCAGAAAATAATTTTGTTTTTCAACAAAATCTTAAATTAATATTTTTATCCAAAGACAAAAATAAATATCAACTTAACGCTGATAAATTATTTTATCCTTTAAATTTACTTTGTGCAATATTGAATTATGATGTTCTTACATTAAGTGAGAAACTAAGTTTTATTGGATTTATTCTTAGACTTCCGTTTATAAGCCAGCGCACTTTGAAAACTAAAAATGTATTAGACTGGCTAATTCAGAATAATCAAAATGAAAACTCTATAAAAATGTTTTGGGAAATTCTTGGTGTGGGTGCTTTAAATACAAATCTTAAAAATGCCTCAGCACTCCTGTTTCATAATATTCTGATGCAAATATTTTTTAATGGGAACTATTCATCCACAATAGTACTGCCTAAATTTGGATTGAGTGAAAGCATTGTTGAACCCGCAGAAAAGTACATTTTTAAAAATGGTGGTAAAATTATCACTTCTGAAAAAGTTAAAGAGTTAAAAATCCTGAATGAAAAAGTTATTGAAGTAATAACTGATAAATCATCTTACAAAGATTTTGATTTTGTTATTTTTGCAACTCCTCTTTTTAGTATAGAAAAGATTATTGATCCAACACTATTGGGTGTTAATGTTGATTTAACATATTCAACAATTCTAAATATTCATATTTGGATTGATGATGTTGCATTAAATGAAAAATTTTATGGATTGTTAGATTCACCTTTGCATTGGATTTTTATAAAATATAATCATATAAATATTGTAATAAGTGATGCTGATTATTTGGATGAGAAATCTAAAGTAGAAGTTTATAATATTGCTATAATGGAATTACAAAAGTTTATTGATATTGATGAAAAAAAAATAAAGCATTATAAAATCATAAAAGAAAAACGTGCAACATTTATTCCAACAAAAGAAATATTAGATTTAAGACCAAGTTGTAAAACTAAATTTAGTAATCTTTTCTTAGCTGGAGATTGGACTAACACAGGTTTACCATCAACAATTGAAAGCGCAGCCAAAAGTGGAAGACTTGTTGCTGAAGAAATTATAAAAACTCTGTAAGTATAACTATGAATGAAAAAGCAAAATACTACATCCAAAAACTTCAACTAAAAAAACATCCTGAAGGCGGTTACTATCGTGAAATCTATCGTGCAAATGAAATGTTTTATATAGATCAACCTAAGAAATCATTAAAGAGAAATGTTTCAACATCAATTTATTTCTTGCTGGAAGGTGCACAGGTTTCTAAATTTCACAAATTAAAATCGGATGAACAGTGGCATTTTTATGATGGAACTGCTGTTAAGATTTTTATAATAGATGAATATGGAAAGTTGAAGGAAATTATTCTTGGAAAGAAAATAGAGAGTGGAGAAGTGTTCCAAACTGTTATTAAAAAAAGTAACTGGTTTGCTGCGGAAGTGTTAAGCAAAAAATCTTACGCTTTAATTGGGTGTACAGTTTCACCAGGATTCGATTTTTCTGATTTTGAATTAGGCAAAAGAAAAAATCTCACAGAAGATTATCCTAAACACATAGAGATTATAAAAAAGTTCACAAATCCAGATTGATGTACTTTTTAAGTTGCGATTAAAAAATACCTTATTTAATACCATTTAAACTGATAAGTTTGGGCTGAGAATTTAGTACTTAAGAATCATTGAATTTATTGTTGTTTTTCTCTAATTTTTCGCACACAAACAAAAAAAGTAGGAGCCATATCGAATAAAACTCTACAAGTTATTTTGTTTCACTTTACTAGGATTGCGGTATTAAACACAAAATAAAAGATATCATTATTGAAACAGTAAAATTAATTGCAGTTTCAGTTGTGATATTTTACGCGGGAATAAATCTCGGCTTTGGCTCCGGGTACAAGTATCAGGTAAATGAAGCTATGCTTCAAGCTGCCTGCTATGATTTGCTAACAGATATAAGCAATTTTAATACTCAGCAAAAATTTGATTCTGAAATTGTAAAACCTGTAAAAGAGCAAAACAAAGATCAACTAGTTTTAGATTTTAATTCATTCATACCAGATTCTCCCTTTGTTGCTATTGATGATTCTTTATTAAAGACAACTGATACAACTTTGATAATCAATCTTTTAGACTCAACTAAAACACTCCAAAATATTAAGGGCAAAGATTCACTTAAAACTAAAGTAAAGATTAACCAGGACTCTATAAGACTTGTTCAAATGTCATTAGATTCAACTGCGAGATTACAATATTTCAGATATCAGAGAGAAGATGTTCCGTACACATCGCTACAACAAAAAAAGAAATCTAAATTTTTTGTTGAACCTTCGCCAAATTATAGATCACGAACAATTAAAATTGATTCAACAGGTAAATTTGTTGAGATTAAAGAACTGATTGCCGGACAACCAGGTAAAATAATTCTTAAAGTCCCGATTGAAGAATATATTGCTTCCAGGTTAGAAGTTGAAGAACGAAAGAAGTGGGAAGCTTTAGGTTATGCTTATGAACTAAAAGATAAAAAACTCGGTCTTGGTGATCTTATAAAAAACTTAACTGATTTTGAAATTCCGCTACCAAGTGTTGGCGTACTAAGTATTTTTGGTACTCCTAAAATCAGTTTAAAGATTGGCGGATCTGTTCAAATCCACGGAGCCTGGAGAAGTGAAACTACCGAAGGCGTAACAGCATCTAGACTTGGTAATACAAGAAACGAACCTGATTTTAAACAGCAAGTTCAAATAAATGTAAATGGAACAATTGGTGACAAATTAAATATTGTTGCTGATTGGAATACTGAAAGAACTTTTGAATATGAGAATCAGTTAAAAATAAAATACACCGGTTATGAAGATGAAATAATCCAGAGTATTGAAGCTGGTAACGTTTCGCTTCAAACTTCTTCATTAGTAGGCGGTAGTGAAGCTTTATTTGGTATTAAAGCAATGTTTAAAATGGGACCATTTTCACTTACAACAATTGCCAGCCAGAAAAAGGGTGAAACAAAAGAAGTATCGGTTTCCGGTGGTACCTCAGAAACCCCATTCCAAAAAAGAGCTTATGATTATTCAGTAAACCATTTTTTTATTGATTCTGTTTATACAGATACTTCACTCAATATTTTTTACAATTATTATGGTAAAGCAACGCCAGAATATAGAAGTGAATATTTAGTTAAGGATATTGAAGTATGGAAGTCAGTAATTGGATATACATCAGACAAGTCTAAAGAAAGGAATGCAAATGTATATATTAACCTGGATCCACACTCTGTAGGAACTGAATATAGTGATGATTTTCGCCGAGATACTCTAAATCCTGTTCCTGGTCGAATTGATGCCGGTAGGTTTAGATTATTGATTAGAGATGAAGATTACATATTACACCCTCAAACAGGATTTATAACTTTAAAAAGTGCACCAAATGAGGATGAAATGATAGCTGTGGCATATCGTTTAGAAAATGGTGAAGGTTCTGATAATGATCTAGTATATGGTGAATTTTTAAAAATTGGTGCTGTTGAAGACACAAGTAAAAAGATAGTTCTAAAATTAGTAAAACCCGAGAGATTATTACCTGAATATACTACAGCCTGGAAATTGATGCTAAAAAATATTTACGCAACTGGTGTAAGAAGTATAAAGCAAGAAGGATTTGAGTTTGATATAAAAAGAGAAATTGATGGCGGTGAAGATGTTAGCGAATTGGGTTCTGTTAGATTTTTAAATGCATTTGGTCTGGATTTGTTAAACTCAAGCCAGGCTGCATCACCGGATAATATTTTTGACTACAGAACTGATATAACCATTCTTCCTGAAACTGGTGAAATTATATTTCCCAATCTAGAGCCATTCGGAAGTGATTTGCCCACAGGGTTAAACTACGAAGATTATAATTTTGAAGAAGTTTACAGTAAATCAAAAACAATAGCCTCACAAACACCAACCAAAAATAAATGGGTGCTTGTTGGCAAAAGCAAAGGATCGTCAGCATCAGTTTATCAACTTGGGTTTAATGTTGTAGAAAATTCTGTAAAAGTAACACTAAATGGAAGAGAATTAAGTGCAGGTAGTGATTATAGTGTAGATTATAATATCGGACAGTTAACAATAAGAAACGATGCAGCATTAGTTGCAGGTGCAGATTTAAAAATTACTTATGAGCAGAATGATTTATTCCAGCTCGCTTCTAAAACTCTTTTAGGTGCAAGAGGTATTTATGAGTTTTCTAAAAAAACTAAACTTGGCTTTTCTATACTTAATCTTAACCAACAAACTTTAAGTGATAAAGTTAGAATTGGTGAAGAACCATTAAGCAATACTATTTATGGTTTAGATTTTACAACCAGTGCAGAACTTCCAGTTGTTACAAAAATGCTGGATAATGTGTTTTCCACAAGAGAAATGTCGTCATTTAATCTTTCTGCTGAATATGCTTACATCGATCCTGATCCAAATACAAAAAAGAGTAAGATACTTTCTGACGGCGGAAAAAGTATTGCTTATATAGATGATTTTGAAGGATCAAAAAAAACTATCCCGATTGGTGTCGGATATACTGGCTGGAAGGATGTTAGTCCGCCTGATAGTCTGATCTATCATCCAACATTAAGTAAACCTGAACTGATTGACTATAAAGCAAAAACGTTCTGGTTTACCGAAACCCCTTCTTCTGTAACAGTTGAACAAATTTATGCTGATCGAAAGCAGGTAGGTCGATCTGATCAACAAGTAACTGTCATGGATTATGTTTTTATTCCTGATTCCCCTGGTACATATAACAGGGATCCAATTTTAGTTGATCCTGCACAATCATGGGGTGGAATTCAAAGGGGATTATCAACTTCGGCAAGTAATCTTGAAGAAGAGAATATTGAATTTTTGGAATTTTGGGCACAAGTTTTAAATGCTCCGACTGATGCTAAAATTTATGTTGATTTGGGACAAATAAGTGAAAATGTTATCCCTAATAATGATTTAGATACTGAAGATAAAGAACCTCGGAATGATGCGATAGATATTGACGGTGAAGAAGATACCGGTTTAGATGGACTAAAAGACGATGCAGAAAGAACTACTTATGGAAGCTCAAAATCAGATCCAAATGGTGACAATTTCTATTTCCAAAGAAGCAATCCACCTTTGCTAATGGACTACTACAATATTAATGGAACTGAAGGTAATGCAATTTTAACTGATATAGGAAGAATACCTGATACTGAAGATTTAAACCGAAATGATTTTCTTGATCGAGAAAATAATTATTACAGATATGAAATATCGCTTGATACAAATAGATTAAATAATAAATTTGTTGCTGATGGTGGATTTAATCCAGATTATAATTGGTATTTATTTAGGGTTCCGTTAAAAGACCATGTAAATCAGATTGGAACCCCAAGTTTTAAAAAAATTGATGGTATCAGAATTTTTGTTCAAGGTGTAGATAGTTTAGTTCATTTTAGATTTACTGAATTAAATCTTGTTGGTAATCAGTGGCAAAAAAATCTAATCGATTCTGTCAAAAAAGTTGATACTGTTCTTTCAGTTTCAGTTGTTAGTTTAGAAGAAAATCTTGATTATTCAAGTCCTCCAGGCGTATTCCAGGAACGAGATAGAACAAGACCCGATGAAAATATCTTACGAAATGAGCAGTCATTAAATCTTGGGTTACATAGCTTAGAAGATGGTGATAAAGGTGAAGTAGTTAAAGTTCTTTATAAACCACTTGATGTATTTAACTACAAGCAAATGAAACTTTTTATACACGGTGATAACGATAGTCAATCAGGAAGAATTTCGCACGTTGATACTTCAGGCGGAAGTTTCAATTATTCATCAGAAGTTTATTTTAGATTTGGTGGAGATACAAATAACTACTATGAATATCGTCAACCAGTTTTCCCGGGTTGGAATGAAGTATCAATAACTTTTGATGATCTTACTGCTTTAAAACAGGCAAGGGGAGATACAATTACTATCCCGGTTAGAAAACCTGTAGAGGGTGCTCCAACAGGCCATTTTTATGTTATAAAAGGTAATCCAACTTTAACTTCAGTAAAGTTTCTTTCTGTTGGGATATTAAATCTTGATAGTACATTTAATTCCGGACCTCTTTCTGGCGAAGTTTGGGTAAATGAGTTACGTGTTGTTGGTGCTGATGATTCACCAGGTTGGGCTTACAGTCTTTCTTCATCTCTAAAACTTGCAGACTTTGCTACTGTCTCATTTAACTTTAGTGAAAAAAATCCTTATTTCCATAGACTTGCAGAAAGATTTGGTAATAGAGTTGAACAGCAGAACTGGTCTATAAATACAGATGTTAACATATTAAAACTGCTCCCTGTTAATTTGCCAGAAAGCAATTTAAGACTAAATTATTCTCATACAGAAAGCATTGGTAAACCTTTATACAAACCTGGTAGTGATGTAAAAGTTGATGAGGCTGTTGAAACACAGAGAAAACTTTACGAACTGGATAATAGTTTAAAATCACCTGAACAATTACGAGAAGAAACTGAAACACAAACTATTTCTGATTCCTGGTCAGCTTCAAATATTAAAATAAAAATTCCAACAAAGTTTTGGTTGATAAGGGATACATTTAATTCTATTACGATGGGCTTTAACTATAACAAATCATTTATGCGTAATCCAACTGTACTTTCAAGTAAAAGCTGGATCTGGAATGCAAATTTAAATTATGGTTTAACTCTAAGTCCAACTAATTTCTTTAATCCAATTGATATCCCGGTTTTTGGAGTATTATTTGGATTGCTAAAAGATTATAGTGGAACAAAAATTTATTTTACTCCGCAAAATCTAACTTTAGCTTTAACAGCCAAACGCAATGGAACTACAAGCATTACAAGGCCTTCAAATAATTTGCCTTCAAGTCAAGTTTCATCAAGAGATTTTACAACTACACGTGGGTTTAATTTTACCTGGAAATTAACTGAAGGTGGATTCTTAAATCTTACAACAACATATTCTGCTAATATTAGCTCATCATTAGCATATTTAGAAACTTATAATGATTCTGCTTCTACGCCTCGTCCAGAGAGTGAAATATGGAATGATATTATAAGTGGAGCTTTCTTTGGTAGAGATAATCGTTATCAACAAAATTTTGATCTAAGAGCTGCTCCAAAACTTCCATCAATTTTTGATATTAATAAGTACTTTACTTTAACAGCATCTTACGGTGCATCTTATCAATGGAATTATGATTTTAGACAAGAGGAGATTGGAAGAAGTGCAGGCTTTAGTAACAAATCTTCTGTCGGTTTAACTATGAGATGGAAATCTCTTTTTGATCAATACTTTAAAGATGATGTTAAAAAAGATGATCCAACAAAAAATGTAACTAGAAATAAAAAACAATTTGTAACTGAAGAAAAGACACAACTTGATTCATTAGGTAATCCAATTGCAATTATTGATTCTGCAAAAATTCTTGATTCGCTTATTATTGAAGAAAATAAACCATCAATAGGTAAAAAAGCACTTGGTTATTTAGTGGCTGCTTTTAAATATGTTCTTTTAGATTATGAAATGATTTCATTTAACTTTTCAAATGACAACACACTTTCAAAATCTGGATTACAAGCACACGGAACAGGATTCCGAAACTTCTGGGGATTATTTTACGATGCAGATGCAGGCCCAACTCGTGGTTTTATGTTTGGATTAAGCGGGGATGTTGGTCCACGAGTTTCAGTTAAAGGTACAAGTCTAAGTGATGTATCTGCACAAAAAAATAATTTTGATTTTAAAACATCCAGACCTTTGTGGGAAGGTGCAAAAATTGATTTGAATTGGAAAAGTGGATGGTCCGTAAATAGAAGTGCAACTTTAAGTAGAGATATTGACGGAAATATTTATGTCTCAAACGTAAACTCAAATGGAACTTTATCAAGATCATTTTTTACTGTTCCGCCTGTACTTTTCCTCTCAGTGTTTAAGAGTGGAATTAAAAGAGTTTCAGAACTTTATAATTCTAATACAAGCTTATCTGATGCATTTATTCAAGGCTTTGAAAGCATGCCTGTATTTGCAAATTTTGGTTTTCTTAAAAATGTTTCTAAATATATACCAAGACCAAACTGGCGGTTTACCTGGGATGGTTTAGAAAAATTACCTTTACTTAAATCTATTGCAACTCGTATCTCGATGGATCATTCATATTCTTCAACATATACAGAAGGATGGAAATTAAGTCCTGAAGGAAACCAACAAATTCAAGTTCAAAAAATTGAATATGGATTTTCGCCATTAGCAGGATTAAATCTAACATTTGGTCAGCTTTGGGGCGGAAATCTAACGGGTAATTTAAAATACTCAACCAGAACTTCTTATGATTTAGGAATAACTACAAGTAATATTTCAGAAAGTTTTTCAAAGGATATTGGCTTTACAATTCAGTTTTCAAAATCAGGATTTGAACTTCCACTTTTTGGTGTGGCATTAAAAAACGATATTGAATTTAGCTTAGCATATTCAAACGCAAGAACTTCTGCAGTTAGATATGATATGGCAAGGTTTACTGAAGAAGGTACTCCTCTTGATGGTACAACTCGTGTTACAATTGAACCTCGTATAAAATACACAATTAGTGCAAAAGTAACTTTATCTATTTTTTATAAACGATCTACTGTTGAACCTGAAGGTGCATCAAGAATTCCACCAACAACAACTAACGAAGCTGGATTAGATGTGAACATCGCCATAAATTAAGTGCTAATTGTTCTTTACATTGCTGAAAATATTAAATAAAGGTTTTGAATTAAATGAATAGAAAAAAAATTCTTTGGGTTGATGATGAGATTGATTTACTAAGATCCCACATTATTTTCTTATCCGAAAAAGGTTATGAGGTTGATACTGTTACAAATGGTGAAGATGCTATTCAATCAGTAAAAGAAAAATCATATGATTTAATTTTTCTGGATGAAATGATGGCCGGAATGGGTGGTTTGGAAACTTTAGCGCAGATAAAAAACATTAATAATGCAATTCCGGTTGTAATGATTACAAAATCAGAAGAAGAAACTCTGATGAATGAAGCTATTGGCGGAAAGATTTCTGATTATCTAACAAAACCTGTAAATCCAAGTCAGGTTTTACTTGTATGTAAAAAAATTCTTGAAGGTAAAAAAATTTCAGGACAATATGCTGCAAAGGATTATCTACAAGATTTTAATCAAATAACTCAAGCATTGTCATCCAACCTTGATTTTATTGAGTGGATTAGCATTTATCAAAAACTTGTC
>Ga0138256_10001400_pt1 | contig 26035 bp, 16 predicted proteins | sample KNB2016incub_MG_FD_105486 | JGI IMG/M metagenome (GOLD analysis project Ga0138256, IMG submission 105486) | Active sludge microbial communities from wastewater in Klosterneuburg, Austria - KNB2014incub_MG | ecosystem: Engineered > WWTP > Activated sludge > Unclassified | place: Austria...
CGAACTTCTGCAAGCTGAGTCAACAAGATGCGATTCATGTCGTTCTTTTTTGTTTTCGCATCATGCTCTTTTTAAGTATGCTTCTATATTCTTTATTGTACTCAAAACTGACAAGCATCAATTCAAATTATGCATTCATTTTTTTGGCACTGATATTTACTCCAGCACCTTTATGTCGTGCCATATAATACCAGTTTCCATTTTTTATACCCAGTAAATGGCGAGTTTGTAATGGAATCTTTTGCAAAAATTTTTAATGGCAGTTCTTCTACCTTTTGGCAACGGGCAATATCGGCCACTGGCGATTCTTTTAATAGCTTGTTAGCCGAAAAACTAATTAAGGACGAAATGAAAAAATTTAGCGTTTGATAATAAACTCCGCAACAGATTTTTCTATAGAAAGTTTAAACTACTGCATCCGTTGCAAATTTTGCTGCATTTGCAGAGTTCAAAAAAAATCCTGCTAATCATCTATTAGCAGGATTTCTCATTGTTATTCTTTAAACTTCAGAGGCCTAATTAATTTGTTTTAAAATATTTCAATCTATTCTTATTGTATTCTATTGTTTCACCACTTTCAGTGTTTCATTATTGGTAAGTCTGATAAAATAAATTCCGTTTACTAATCTGTCCATATTGATAAATTGACTTGTAGCGGTAATTTTTATCCGTTGCAATATTCTTCCGTTCACATCACTTAGTACAGCTTCTGTTCCAATCAGTTTGTCATCTCCCACAGTAATGGTTACACTACTATTTGTAGGATTTGGATAAACGATAGTTGGCACCGTGCCGGCTTTATTATAATTCAACCTTATAATATTTGAATACTTAAAGTTATTATCCATATCTACCTGTTTCAACCGGTAAAACATTACAGGACTGTTAAGCTGATCAATCCGATAATCTGTGTGTTGATATGTACTGGTAGTTGTTGCATTTCCTGCAGCAGCTACAACACCAATTTGGCTATAGTTAGTGCCATTCAATGATCTCTCAACTCTGAACTCTTTACTGTTTTGTTCACTGGCGGTAGCCCATTTCAAAAGGTTGTCTTTACCAATGTTTGTCCCATTAAAATATAACCAGGTTACTGGCAAAGCTGTGCCGATTGAAGAACAGGTTGTTACTCCCGGCCGCAGTGTTTCTGTATTACCTACTCTGTCTGTAGCCAGAACAAAGAAGCAATAATTGGCCCCTCCGGGTAAACTTATTGTTGTATCAGTTCTGCTGGTTTTTGGAATCAGTATACTGTAATTAATCATGTCGGAAGAAACATAGACCGTATAATAATCAATACCGCATCCATTCAAATCATCGGTGCCAGACCAGCTTAGTGTGATAGGGTTTGTTCCGGAAGGCAGTAATGCATTCATCTGACTAGTGGGTGCAAAAGCATCAATGGTATTGGTATAAATATTTGTTGGAATAGTATCATTCTGATCAAACATAATTTTTGCCTTTGCACCAATGGTATCCAGCGTTAATGCATTGGCTCTTGGTTTTATGCTAAATGTAACATAACCATGTCCATAGTTGGGGTTAAGTGTATCCTGTAAAAATAATAAACCAGCCAACGGCTCTTCAGTAGGCAGTAAGGTAACCGGATCTATGCTCTGAAAATTCCAGAAAGCTTCGTTTCTTATTTGATCGTAACCGGCCACCACATCAACAAATAATCCCATAGAGTCACGGCAATCCAAACGTTGGTAATAAGATGATAAACCCTGCGGCACGGTAAACTCCTGATTATTGAAACCAAAACCTCCAACTTCAAAAGTAGCCGGGTCTTGCTTTGGTTCTATAGGTGTACTGATATAAATATATTTTGCCGGGGCCGATGCAGTTTTATCATTCTCACATAAAATGGTATAAGGCATACGGTCTTTTACACTAACCCATTTTTTATTGGGTTGGCCTGTTGGCCCAATAATTTCGTTGGGATCGAATGAGGTAATAACAATCATAGATCCGGTAGAACTCTCCCATCTTGAGCTTGGGGGTTTACGGGTGCCGTTTTGATTGCATTTTACTTGAGAATAATTCGGATGGTTAGTATTGATTAGGCCATCCTGGTCATACATCCATTCCCAAAATGCTTTATTGTTTTTGCCCACAGGGATGGGGCCTAATTTGAGATCTTCGCCTAATAATTCACTGGTTTCCACGATTGTATTGCCGCTAATCAATACTGAAAACATGTTAACACCTCCATAGACAGGGAGTAAATTTAATGGAGATTCTATTGTTTTCATTCCATTCATTTGCGCACCGTAAGTGTCTCCTTCAACAATCGAATTAACGGTTTTTCCGCCGTTCCAAGTTGTTTCGGCAACTACGGCACCTATCGCAATTTTACCTAAAACTTTCACTCCTGTTTTAATTGTGCTACCCACTTTGGAAACCGCAGTGTTAAGATTGCTGGCAGCATTAGCAGATAAAGTAAATCCATGAGCATCGGTCAATTCCCGTCCGGCTGTTATCAAATTTCTAAGTCCATCTCCCGGACGGGCCATAATCCTTTTTGGAGCATCGAGTGACTTTCTAACATTGACTCTTGCATCCCCTTCTGCGGCAGTTGCTAAATCTCTTAATCTTGCACCCTTCTCCGCAATTCCTTCTGTTATCTCGTCTATTTTACTATCTAAAAATGTTTCAACTGTCCCATCTAACAATAATAATCCGCTTCCCTCAAATCCCTTACCCCCCCCTTGAAGAAAATCCCCACCACATTGCTGCCCTTCCTGCAGTCCCCATACATCCACCCCGTTTACCGGATTATTACCCACATACTGGTACATACCCATACCATCTCCATACTCAATTAAATCTCTTTGATTGAACACCCCTGTTTCCGGAGAATAATTTCTAAAGAAAAACCGGTAACTCCCGGATGCACTGTCATACTCCTGGCCGGTAAAACCAAAACGGTTTCCTGCAGCGGAAGATAGCATTGGATTATTCAGGCTATCATACATTGTTGGTTTGCCAAAAACATCGTATTGGTAACGTTCGGTAAGTTGTCCTGTACTGTTGGTGATTGCTTCAACAGAGTTTAATTCGTTTTGGTGATAATAAAATTTGTTTCCACTTTTTTCATTCAGCACAGGGGATAAAAAGTTTGTGAACACAGTGCGGTTAACTAACAAATTGCTTCCATCTCTTTCTTCAATTTGTGCCGCACCACTATAGGTATATTTTAATGGATTGCCATTGAGGGCTTTTGTAACCCTACGGTTAAATGCATCGTAGCTGTAGCTGATTACATTGGACGGCGAAGAAGAATCTTTCTGCAATCTTCCTTCTGCATCATAAGTTTTATAAAAAATGCCATCATACACAAGATTTCCTCTTCCATCGTAATTGTACAAAACATTTTGCCCGCCACTGGTAGAAGTAATTTGGTTTAAAGAGTTGATGGTATAATTAATATTGCTGCCGTTAAGGTTAGCTGCTGTTCTGTTGCCCACGGCATCATAGGTGTAAGTATTTTGTATTACCGGGTTACCCACGGCTCCTCTTTTGTAATTCGTTAAACGGTATCCATTATCATAGGTAAACTGCTCTGATAAAGAAGGATCATTTAACCTGGTAATGGCCAACTTATTCATTTCCTTATCATAAGTAAAACTTGTGTTTTGCAAACTGCCTGTGCTGATGCTGCTGAGCCTGTTAGCGAAATCGTACTGCATGGTTGTGTTTACGTCATTGGCAAAGCTTTTATTCGTTAACTGGTTTGCATTGTTATAAGCATAGTCCACGATGGTCGCACTGTCTTTCATGATCTTTATTAACCTGTTCCTAGTATCAAATTCTTTTATCACTTTGGCGCTGTCTGGATAGATGGTTGTTTGTGTTCTTCCGGCAATATTGTAATTGTATCTGGTTGTTCTACCATCAAAACTTTCTGATGTTACCCGGTTTAGTGCATCGTAGGTAAATGTTACGGTACCACTGTTATTAGTGGCTTCTGTTACTCTGTTTAATTTATCGTAACTATAACTGTACACTTCCCCACCCGGCAATGTGCGATTAGTAACCCTATTCAACGTATCATATTGGTAAGTAATGGTAGTGCCATCTGTTAACCGTTTGCTGATAAGGTTTCCTTTATTGTCGTACCCATACTGCATAAAAGTTCCACCGGGATAGGTCATGGTGTTTCTGCGGTTCAGGTTGTCGTAAGTATAAGTGGTGGTATTATTGTTTTGATCTTTCAGCGATGTGACATTGCCTGTAGCATCGTATCCTGCAGTTATAACAAAACCGTTGTTATCAGTAAAAGTTTTTACCCGGTTCAGACTGTCGTGTGTATAAAAACTAATCCGTCCTTCTCTGTCGGTTACCGATGTTATGTTATCGTTTTTATCGTAGGTATAAGAACTGCTGTTACCCAGCGGATCGGTAAATTTTTTTATCCTGTCTAAGCTATCGTAAAGTGCAGATACGGTGGCTCCGGTGCCGTTGGTATAGCTGATTATATTATTGTTTTTATCATAAACAAGTGCCGCAATGGTGCCGCTGTTATCATTTATCGCTGTAATTCTGTTCAATTGATCGTAAGTATAAGTAATAGTTTGCCCGTTGGCCATTACCACACTCGTAATATTACCGTTGGCATCATAATTATATTGACTGTTGTTATTTTCCGGATCTTTTATGCTGATGGGCCGGTTGCGGGTATCGTAACTGAATTTTGTTTCAAATCCCAGCGCATTTTTTGCAGTCTTCAGGTTATCCATTGCATCATAACTCAAAGTTGCCTGATTACCAGTGGGTCCTGTTACTTTTACAATTCTGTCGCTGGCGTCATAGTTCAACTGGCTGGTTTCATTATTCTCGTTTTTGTATATTACTATATTGCCATTGGCATCATAAGTAAACTGAACCTGATTATTGAGGGGGTCGGTGATTTTTTTCATCCTATCTAATATATCATACTCCGCTGTAATGTTATTGCCCCTAGCATCGGTATAAGCCAGCAGGTTTCCCCTTGCATCAAAAGATAATGTTGCATTATAACCGTTTGGCCCGGATACATTAGCGGGGTTGCCATAAGCATCATAATTATAAGTAAACACATTGCCTTTAGGATCGGTACTGCTTATGATATCGCCATTTGCATTATAAGCAGCCGTATAAATATTATTACCCGGTGTTACTAATTGAATAAGATTGCCCTTAGCATCGTAGGTCATTGTGTACATAAATCCCTTCGGATCTTTGTAGCTTGTTATTTTATTATAATTAGGTGAGTAGGTATAAGTGCTTGACTGGTTTAGAGGATCCTTTGTTGTTAGCATATTGCCCTTGCTGTCGTAAGTATATTCATACACATTGCCGTTAGCATCTTTCATCTTTGTTTGGTTGCCCTGGTCATCATATTCAAAACTCATATTAAAGCCACAACAATTACCCGACATAGCACTTAACCAGGAAAGGTCTCCTAACTTTTGATATGAATACGTAGTAACCTGGTTGGCTTCGCCATTATCAAAATGATCGGTTACCACTGTTTTATTATAACCTGTATCGTAAGAAAAACTGATCCGCTTATTGCAGCCGATAAGTTCTCTTGCACTAAAGTCAGGGAAATAAATAATGTCAATCTTATTATTGTTTTTATCAGCCAGGGTTTTCATGGGGCCGTTAATGAGATAAGTGTATTTAAATTTTCCACCTAGCGGATCGGTTACTTCAATTAAGTTTCCACCTGCATCGTAACTGTACAAATATGTACGGGAAAGCGGTGCCACTGCATCTACCACTGTTGCCAGTTTGCCTGTATTATATGTAAAGCTGATGGTTTGCCCGGCAGTATTTACTATTGAGGTAAGCAAACTGTCGGTATAATTAAAATTGATAAAATTGCCATTGGGTTCCTGCACCCTCGTAATTTTTTTGTGCATGGCATTATCAAAAAAATAAGTGGTGCTGTCAGTTTCTGTTAAGCGGAACTTACCGGGCTGGTACTGCACCAGTTTACTAAAAAAACCTTTCGGCATTTGATAGTTTCCGCCCGGTAATGAATCATAATTGTCTTCCCGTCCATCGCCCCAAAAAATAATTTTACGGCCGGGAACAGTATCGTTTATATATTTTATTGCATACTTAAAACTCCAACCCTTACCAAAGCCCATTTCTTGATTAAAAAAATAACTGTTGTAATAAAAAGTTATATCCAAATCAAAGCCACGGCCCGGTATGTAAACATCTGTTCTTGGTATAAAAACATTACCGCTCAGCGTATTCACTTGTGTACCTAATGGTCCATTTTTGTTAGGGTTATTTATATTTTGCGATTGAGCAGTGGAAGCAAAAAGGAGAAGCCCAAGCCCTGCAATTAATTTCTTTATGTTCATAGTTCAGTAATTAGCATGATATAATTTATACCTGGTGATCTATTTCAGTTTAAATAATATTAATGGATCAGGCGGCACAAATTTCGGTGCTGCCGTATGCACAGTAATAGTACCGCTACCGCCCGGCCTTATAATACCTGGAGGGCCACCGGGTTCCGTTAATTCAATATATAAAGCTGTACTACCCGTAGGCACACCTGCTTTGGTAAATGCCATTTTCAAACCTTCTTCACTGTATAATATTCTGGTTTGTGCAGGAATATCGAAATTGGTAGGGTTGCTGAAATTTATTTGTATCACTACCGGCCTTGTTATCAGAACAATGGGAGGCACTATTAATTCGACTACTAACTGAGAGTTTAACCCACTTGCTGCGCCGGGATAGCAACCTGGCGCATTGCCATTACCGGATCCGGTGTTAGGGCCGCCGCCAGTAATTAATCCGCCGTTATTGGCCGCCACTACAGAGAAACCATTTATCATGATGGCAACGGCTGAGTCGGGTTTGGTTAATGAAATATCATACAGCCCCAACGGTGCACCTTGTAAATTGAATGTGGCAAACACAGTTGTACTGTTTGTATAATACAAGGCAGAAGCGTTTATGGTAGTTCCACCTCTTACAATTTTTGCAGTCATGCCGGGAGTGAATAAAGAACCGGAAATTTTCACGGTTACATTGCCAATATTTCCGCCGGTTGCTGTATGCACATTTAAAATAGCAAACGGCAATACAACAGCCTTGAGTGTTATATTTTGTACCACAGGGTTTGGTGATACGCAACTCACAACTATATAATACACCGAATCCGTTATTTCTGTCATCACAATTTGTTGGTTCCCGAAATTGGGTATTTCGAAACGGTAATTAAAATGTGCCGGGGTAGGAATATATCCACCGCCAATGAACATTTCATTACGCATTGTAAGTGAGTCACCAGTCTTCAGCGTAATCAATATCGTAGAGCCTATCAGTGAATCGGGAATTTGAAGCTTGTAATATCTTTTCCTATCTTGTAATGTGTTTAATTCATTTATATCAAAGAACAATTCTTTCGCCTTTACATATATATTGCCCGTACTGATCAATTCATTATTGCCATTGTCGCTTTCCGTTATATTGTCTAACAAATCTGTTTTGATCTTCACCAGATAGTTTCCTTCTGTAACATTATCAACCAATGGGGCAAAGGCAAGTGTATCAGAAGCCAAGGGCTGCATGTTGATATTCTTTTGTTTAATACCAATCAATGCCAACACACTGTCTTGCGACTGACTGTTAAACAGATAAATTCCATCTTTGGTTATGCCCGATGCTATATTGGATGAATTATTCTGCACTACCCATTTCAATGTATCAATGGTATAACCGAGGTAAACAGTATCGGGAGCAATAATTTCGGAAACAATGAGGTCTGATTCCGGTGCTGTAAATACTTCCAGCAAACTAAAGCCAAGATTATTATTTTCATATTCCTCTACCATTTGTTTATAGGAATCTGCTACACCAATTAAAATATAATTTCCAGAAACGATGTAGTTAGGAATGGTTACCGTTAAGGTGTCATCTTTATATTCGCCGGGCAATAAGACACTACCGTTATGCGCTGGGGTGCCCAGGAAGATGTCGCCATCATTATTGTTATCAGCCAGAAAATCTACGGAAAGCCTGAATGTGTTTCTCCAGGTAGAAGGATTAGTAGCACCTGTACCAACATTTGTAACACGATGAATGATAGTAAATGGCTGGCCCTTTGCAACAGACGAAGGTGCTGATAGTATACTGTCTTTCAGATCAGGCAATAATGGCTTTATTATATGCACTTTCCTGGCTGTACCATTTGCATTGCGGTACAAGTTTGTATTATTGGAAAATATTTTTTCAGCCAGAATACGTAATTCGTTCGCATTGGTTTTTGCAATCAGGTAATAATCTCCTGTAGGTAAATTGGGTGTTAATGGCGACCTGGTCGTTGTTCCTTCCTCATTCATATCAAGTGTTACATAACTAAAGTTGTCAAAAAGCTGGGTATCATTAATATCCAAAATGGAATCTACGGAAAGATATAGTCTATCATGATAAGCAGAGTAGTATTGTGTTTGACTAGGATTATAGCCAATGTTTTTATCCGTCCACGAAACGGTGTAAGGATAGCCAACAATAGTTGTATCGGCTGCGGTTACATGTGTAACAATGTGATCAACCAGTGGATTTACCAGCACTTTACTGCCGCTGCCACCAACATTATTGTTCAGGTTACTGGCTTCGTAAATGCTGCTGTCAGCATTTGTCTTTACATAGAAGTAAGCATTGGCAAACGTTTGCTGCGGGAAACAGCTATTGTACTGGTAACTCATCTTAGTCATATTCAGATTAAACGTATCCGAATAAGATTGTCCTGTTGAAACAGATCTTGATTGCGTTCTTTTTACTATAAAATAACTGGTAGCTGGGTTAAAAACCGGACTGCAACTGATAAAAACACTATCGGTCCAGGTACCGTTTGTTGTACCTGTGCCATTGTTTGTAACGGTATACTTAAAATTGGTTGTAAAAATGGTGAATACAGAATCCTGAGGCTGCACGGCTGTAACCACCAGGTCTGCTGGTATTGCAGCACTTACGGTTGTCATTGCAGATGTGCTGACGTTATTGCTGTAATTAGTTTCTCTAAACAGGCTGTCGTAATTCGTTTCTACATAAAAATATTTTGCACCAGTAGTTGCGGCCGGCATCGTGTGGGTGAATGTGTGTGGTACGGCAACACCTACTGGCAGACTTTCTGTATAGGTGTTAGTTGCTATCAACACTGCACTGGCATCAAAGGAAGAAAAATTACTGATGTACAACCTGTCTTTACGGGCATGTGTGAAAACGGCACCAGGGCCATTGTTTATTAAATTATAGCTGATAGTAACCGGTTGTGCCCCAATTGTATTGGCAGGAACAGAAACAGCCGGCACGGTAACATCAGGTCTTATTACTGTGATTGGAAGCAGACTTCGTTTTATTTGCGGTGTACCAGGGTATTCAATAACTGTTTTGGTGGGATTGGTATAAACATATACATAGTAATTACCAGGCTGTAGGTTTGATGGTACATTAAAGCTAAGTTCTTTCGGAAAATTCGACCCTGGGTAAATCGCATGGCCTACATTTACTGGCTGGGTACTGCCGCAGCTTGTCATATTATCCGGATAAAGAGCCCCGGCAAACTGCTGAACTCCGTGTTTTAATTCAGACAATAATAGTGCAGTACTTATATTCAATCCAGTTGAATCTGTACTTAGATAAACCCTGTCAACCCAATAACTTGAACCCTGGGTTAGACTGTCAGCATAATTGGGCAGAGGACTGCATACTGTACCGGGCGGAGATCCGGGAGGAAGCGAACAGGGGCAGCTACCCAATTGATGAATGAAATAATGTCCTTTGTTCTTTTCAATAATATCTGTAAATCCTTCATTTTGTATATTCCAGTTAAAACCGATTGGCTGGGTAATACTTGCTGTAGTAACAGGAAGGGTAAGTGTGCTTACTATTAGTTTTGGTGTTGGCGAAAGATAAACCTGTATTTGTTTTTGGTTAACATTATTATTGTTTAATGCTCCTTCGTAAACAAACCCATTGACGATTGTATTTGCATTGGTTTTTACATAAATAAACCAGGTGCCGAAAATAAAGTTGGGTATAACCACCTCTATATTTTTTGTGTACAAACTATCCTGTTGCAATTGCGTATTATTAAATGCATTTGCTTTTATAGCATTGGGATAATATGAGCCGTTCGTTTTTGACATCGTAAGCGGTATGCTTTGTGTTCTGTCGAATAAAGGATTTTGAGAAATGAAGACCGAATCTGTCCAGTTTACACCGACCGGCGTTACCACTCCATAATTTTTTACTTTGTAGCTAAGATTAATTGTGCTGCCTGAAAATATTACTCCGGGAGCAAATACAGAATCCACCCTAAGGTCTGGAGTAGGTGATAGAATAACATTAATGGGTTGCGGCGCACGGGCAGTATCATTAATAATTGTTACCTGTAACGGAGCCGATGAACGGTGGGGATAATTAGTAATTACATACGCATACAAAGGCTGGCTGTAATTGATTGGCAACGTAAAATTGATACTATTGGTATAAAACTGTCCGCTATCCAATGCCGACACGTTTGGTTTTGTACAAAGAATTAACGGTCTTCCATTTGCTGTCAATGAACTCCAGGTATTAGGATTCCAGTTAGGAGCAGAATTAAAATTTGGAATAGTATCAAAAGAAAAGAATACTCCATCGGTCCATGACTCATTTGTTAAAGTATTCCCTGGTCCGACATTAGTAACCCTCCAGCTTATAGTAACTGTTTGTCCCGAGTTTGCCGTTAATGGTGCCTGAACATTGCTCACCATCAGATCAGCAAGAGGCCTCAACCTAAACTGTTGAATGGGCCCAGGAGTTGTTGTACATGGGTTTTTAGAAACCACCTGCCATTTATATGTTTTATTATAGGTTAAAGAATTTTTTGGAAGCACATATGAAAATGTACTTAGGTTTGATGCATAGGGTGTTCCGGGTTGGGCAACTGCAGAATCCCAAACAAACAAATCATAGTTTACTGTATTACCGCCGGGTATCCACGAAAGTGTAAGTGGTAATTGCTGATCAACTACATTATTTGCCGGCACCATATTAGTTACTGCAACGGGTGAATTATTAGAAGTGGTTATTTGTAAAACTTGCGTTGATGTAAAAATGGTATCACAGGGACTATTTGCTTTTACAGATAAGGTATGGCTTCCAGGCGTTTGCCATTGCACCCATGCGGTATCATTATTATTGGTAGTTAGAATACCACCGCCACTCAAAGTCCATACAAAATTAGCTCCTGGTATTTTTTGGGTATTATAGCGATAAGTATTTATGCAGGGATTCACATCTCCCGTTATGGGAGTTAATGTTCTTACTCCTATGCAAAAAGTTCTTTCAACAGGTGTAGCGGCATTATAATTAGCGTTGCCTGTTTGTAAAGCCCTTACCGTAACAGTTCCAGCACCTTTTTTGGTTAGTTGATTGCCGCTTACCGATGCATAGGTACTGCCTGCAATAATAGAATAGCTAACAGTAAGTCCCATGGAAGAAGTGGCAGTCAGTAACAGTTTTGTGGAGTTATAAATCTGGCCCTGAATTGAATCGAAATTGATGGACTGGTTACCTTTTATAACAGTAATAGTATCAAATATATCTATGGCAGGCATATATACATCATCACCGGGTTGCTGGGCTTTTACAATGATAGTTCCTGCTCCGGTAATATATAATGTATCGTTACTAATGTTGCCTGGTCCGCTTATTTTCTGGTAGTAAACGGGAAGTGCGGAGCTGGTTGTAGCTTGCAATACAACCTTGGCTGTTGGCGACATTGTTGTGTTTGCCACATGCGGGAAGGAGATTGTTTGTGGTTGGGCATCCGCATTAAATACAATAGCATTTGAAGCTGGACCCGGTCCACAATCATTTGTGAATTTTACTGTGTATGAACCTGCATCCGCTGCGTAATAATTTGAATCGGTGGCACCTACAATGGCCGTGTCATTTTTAAACCATTGTGTTCCGCCGCCATGTGGTAGCGAATTGGTACTTAATGTTCGGGCAAAGTTGAAAGCAATCGGTGTTTGTGTTGGCGAAACACCATTGATGATTGTATTTAACTGTTTTGTTTTTGATACTCCATATTGGTTTGATAAAAAAAGCTGAATTTTTCTATTTGCATTTTCATTCCATACAACAGAAGCAATACTGTCAGTGTATGTTAAGGTTCCCCCACCTTGCGGAAGGCTCCAGTTATACGTAACACTATCATTAAAAACATTTATTGCCGTATATGTGTAAACAGGGCCAATACATGCGGTAGTATCTCCAATTAAACTAAACGACGATGTAGGCGCCATTTCTTTTATATTGAATTCGTAGTCAAATAAAGCGTTGCCTTCAACACGTATGAAAATAGTATCTGTTGCTGCCGGTACAGTATAGGAAATACTGTCCTGCACTATTTGCCCTGCGTCAATAGTACCAACTGCATTAAGTACGTATCTTTTAAGAAAGACATAGCTGCCTGTTGAGCTTCTATAACCCCATATACCGAAAATTCTATTATCTGTGCAACTAATATTTTGAGCCTTAAAATAAATTTTGAGTAACCCTGGTGCTGTAATGGCTATTTTGTTGTAATCGTTACCATCTACAATGCCGCCATAAGTTAATCCTAAATGCGCTTTTCGTTGTTGCCCTTGCCCTATAAATCTTGCCTCACTAAAATTATTATCGGGTTCAAAATCAAGGGCTGTGGTATCCACAATTTCATACCGGAATTTATACCGGAATAATTGTGTGGCTTCAAACCTCATGTAAAGCGTATCGGCATCTAGCCGGCATACCGTAATGGTATCGTAGATGGTTGCGCCGGCAGGAACAGTAGTAACGCCTGCAATATTTTTATTAAATAATTGCCCGAAAGATTTTCTTTTATCGTACACTGTTAACTGTATCGCATTGGCAGTAGATGAACAATTGACGTTGGTTGCTTCTACATAAATTTTAACCTTACCTGTATAGGGTGTTACGGTACGATAATAATCATAAGAATCCGCAGTACTGCCCTGCCGGTCAGTATAATATCTAAGGCGGCCTGTTTTTTCCTCGTTATAATTAATTACAACAGGTTCATTAAAAGTATTGTTGAACTCCACATCATTCAACGAACTGCTAGTGTCGGTTAATTCATAAAAAAATTCATATTCATACGAAAGACTGGAAAAAATACGAAAATTAAATTCGCCTGCAATCGCTGGACAGACCTGGATAGTATCGTAAATCACGGAATCGGCAACCAGTGTTGGCATGTACGTTTGTGAGGGCGAATAATAAGTAACATTATTGGTAATATAATTGATCCCTAAACGGTAAGAATTGCTATTGTTTATCCAAGTATCGCTCCGGAAAGTAGATTTGAGATAAATCGTCATCTTCCCATCTGCAGGCAAGTTTGTTTTGTAATAATCTGCAACGTCCGCCGGATCATAAAAAGGTTTCTTGAAATTTATGTGCCCTTTTTTTATTTGCCCTGGATTTACTGCGATGGCTGATACAATATCATTGTTTGGCTCAGGGTCACTTCCCGTACTATCAATAAATTGGTATTTTATATTATAGTTAATAATAGGATTAGAAAACCATGAATCGTAATTGCGGAGCCGCAGGAAAAATGTGTCAGCAGCTAGTGCTCTTATTTTTATAGTATCATATTGCATGCTGCCGCAAGCAGGAAAATTGTTCCATGTTATAAGTTCCTGTTGATAAAGGATTTCATTACCGTATTTATCAAGCAGGTCAAACTCGAGGGAAATATCAGAAGGGCCACAACCTGCTAGTTCTCCTACAGCAAATACATTAATTGCACCATCGTGTGGTACAATGATACGATAAGTGTCAAACTCATCAATAAACTCATCGTTTACTTCATCATACTCTCCGACATTACCACCAGCAACTGAATCTTCTGCAAGCGGAATTGCATTATAATAACAACAATTATCCTCTGGATCTACAAAAGGCACTAAATCGGAATAGCGCAGATTATAGCCAAAAGCAGCATTTGAAGTCAGACGCACATAAAATATATCTCCTTCCTGCATATTACTTAAAGGAATAATAGATTTTACGGGGTCATATTGAGGTGCATTGTTTGTGTTGCCTATAAAACCCTGAGCAAACGGAGTTGCCAGGTCAGGGCTTTTAAAAACCATATAGCTAATGTTTTTTCCTCCCCCTGCTGTACAACTGGTATTGATACCTTCCAGGGAAAGCTTTACATCCGAATAGTCTCCTGCTGGCAGTACTCCTGACTGGTACCAGTCTTGCAAATCGTAAGTTGAATTACCACGAAAAGTATAGCCGAGAGTTCCTTCTTTTGTGTCATTTAATGCAAAAGGTATAGCTTGTCCTAGGGTATTATTTGGTTCATCCGGGAGGTAAGAAAAAACAGGGAACCATTGTATCTGGTAATCAAATTCTTCATTAGTCGTAAATGCAAGAAAATAATTATCAATAGAATGCCCGCAAATATAAATTGTATCGTACACCGTTTCTCCATCGGGTATGGATAGGTTATTGGCAATATTTTTTGTGTAAATAAGGCCAGCCCCTTCCCGACCATCATACATATCAAGTTTCAGCCACGCATCATTACCGCTTATATTGGTGGCTTCCACCAGCAGGTAAAAATTTCTGTTGCTAAGGTAATTTAACCTGTGATAATCTATTGCATCACCATTGCCTATCGAAGCGGTAAAAACAGTACTAAAATCGAATAGATCGGCTGTAGCAAAGCTGTTATTAGGTTCATTTTCAGATTGGGCAGAAGCGTTGAACGAAATGAATATAATAGTCAACAACAAATAGATCTTTTTCATGCCAGTTAGTTGGTTCGTAATTAAATACTTTAAAATTATTGTCAGCCTCAAATTTTCTGTAAACCAGTTATGGGTCTACAATTTCAAATGCTATAATCATTACTTCATATGAGCTAAATTTACAGGGAACAGGCTGGCTTTTTGCGGAATGGATTGTAGGATGCCTTTTGTAAATAAAGCCCACTCAACCGATATTACCTATAATCCTTTTGGATTACATGTCTTTTGAAATTCTATTGCGTAATTTGATTAAATATTCAACAGTACATATTGTCAAGTCGGAGATTTATATTGCTTTTGTGCCTCATACTAGGCTGTATTTCTACCGAAATGCAGGCACAGCCGATTATACGTTATAACAGCGTCAGTTATAGTGTAAATGAGGGATTGCTGCAAAGTACAATAACCGATATGGCATTCGATAAGCATAATTTTTGCTGGTTGTCTTTTCCGAATGGCATACAAAAATTCGACGGAAAAAATTTTACCAATATCGCCATTCAGCCTGGGCTTCCAGATGACAAAGAAGCATACTTTTTTAGAAGTTCTAACGGGGATCTCTTTATCAGTCATTCACAGGGTATTAGCAAATATGAGATCGGCAGCAACAGATTTACACAGATTTATACGATTCACTCTGGAGAAAAAAACCCAGCCAAGTTCATTGGAGAGGATGAAAACAGCATTTATTTCTATTCCCGTAACGGCACTATTTCAAGTATTGATTGCAACACTTTAAAAGTTATCGCAGAAACAAAAACCGGATTGCCAAATCATTCTTCTACCAGCGACTACAGGCCGGCATTGAGTGATAATATTATCAATCATAGAATCGCCATACAAATAAAAGGGTCTCTTTATTTGTGGGATTTGAGAAAAAGAAAATTACTCTATAAATCGATGCCTATTCCTAGCATATCCAGCTTTTTTTTGAAGATGAAAACCGAAGACGAAGTTTTTTATTATACAAATAATGAGTTACAGGTTTATAATTTTACCACCCAAACAAACTATACCCATGTTGTAAAAGGGAAAGATGATAAACCTATTAGTCATTGCATTATTCTCCCCTGGCAAAACAAAACACTGATCTCTTTTTCGAACAAGTTATATGAAACTGATATCGCAATTAGCCTTTTGAAATCTGAAATGGTAAACTTTCAAAATCAACCTATAGTTGCCAATACATCGGTTTGGGGTATAAGAGAAGATAATTTTGGAAATCTTTATCTGTTAACTCTTATTGATGGGATAAAAAAAATAATCGGAAACAATTATCCCGTTAAGTATTATGGTGCAAGGAAAGATGAAACTAATAATAATGCATTGAGTATTCTACCTGATAAAATAAATAATCGGATTTTAACCGGAACTTCAAACGGGTTGCTGATATTTGATACCTCACAGCGATTAATCAAGCAAATCAGGACATTGCCCGGGAAAAAACTGATTCTGAGTCCCAATGTTATACTAAAGAATAACCGAGAAAATTACCTTTTATTTAATATAACTGATAGTAATGTTTGGGAACTTAGTTACGATTTATCCAAACTAACACCTCTTGCCATTTCTACTACTGTACCGCACAAAAATGGCAGGAGTGATTACTTTGGTAATTTCTTATTTCAAAATGAAAAAGAAGCGATCACTCAGTCTCAGGGGAAAATTTATAGAACCGCTTTTGCAGCCGGCAAAATTACCCAATACGAGTTTACAACTTCTTACACGATGAGCGGATTGTGGTATAATGATCTGATTATTTCCCATACCAACAACGAACTTATTTTTTTAGACACTACCACATTTAAAGAATTAAGAAGGATTCCATTTAAGAATACGGGTGGCGTAAGGTGTTTTTTAAAAGACCAAAACAATGATATCTACATAGGCAGTAATAAAGGAATATTTAAGATTGACACAACTGGTAAAATATTATTGCATTTGAAAAAAGAAAATGGGTTGCCTGATGAATGTATTTATGCAATGAAAATCGATAAAGATGGCCTATTATGGTGCAGCAGTAATAAAGGTATTTTTAGGATAAACAAGGATGGCAGTCTCCAGCAATTAACAAAAGAAGATGGGCTACAGGAAAATGAATTCAATACGAATATTGCTGCGCAAACAGAAGATGGGGAGCTTTTTTTCGGAGGTGTTAATGGTGTCAGTAGTTTTTATCCGACTGAAATAAGTCAGTTTGAAGAAAAAATAAATGTCCTTTTTACTAAAATAAGGATCAACAACGAAGATACTTTTACAGATACAGCTGCCTGGAATATTTCTGACATCAATCTTCCATATCACCAAAACTCTCTGGCATTTGATTTTATCGCTATGGCAAGCAACAATCCCGGCCAATACATTTACCAGTATAAAATGGAAGGTATAGATAAGGAATGGATACAAAATAATGAATTGCAAACGGTGCGATATTATTTGCCTCCCGGCGATTATGTGTTTAAGATATATGCTTCCCGTTTTTTTGATAAGGATGCTAAAGCCATGAAAGAGATTCGCATCATCATTAATCCTCCTTTTTGGAACACATGGTGGTTTATTGCTTTAACAATATTATCAGTTATAGGAATTTTATTTTACGTTATTAATCAAAATAGCAAAAGGAAATATGCAAAAAAAATATCGCAATTAGAAAATGAGAAACAGTTGAAACATGAGAGAGAACGCATTTCCAAAGACCTTCACGACAACCTTGGTGCTTATGCAAACGCCGTTTTATACAATACAGAATTACTGGAAAAAGAAAACACGAATGATAAAAGAAAGGAACTGATTAGCGACCTTAAATTTGCTTCTAAAGATATTATCACTTCACTAAGAGAAACAGTCTGGGCTCTTAAAAAAGAACAATACACGGCTGAAGACTGCCTCGTTCGGGTACGTAATTTTCTTCAGCCCTTTACCAGGTATTACAGTCATATTCATTTTAAAATACTAGGTGAGGCACCACCCGATATGAATCTGCATTATACAAAAGCATTGAACCTTGTAAGGATTGTTCAGGAGTCTGTTTCAAATAGTATTAAACATGCCAGTCCGCAAAATATTATAATCACTAGTCAACCATTTGAAAACCATTGGAAATTATCCATAGCAGATGATGGCAGGGGTTTTGATTTCCAGTCATTAAAAAAACAAGAAAGGGGAAACGGTTTAGATAATATTGAACACAGGGCAGCAGAATCAGGATTTAATCTAAATATTCAGACCAAAGAAAACAACGGCACCATAATTATCATTATCATTTAACCTATGCCAATTAAAGTAGCAATAGTAGATGACAAAGCCAGTAATCGGATTATCTTAAGGGATAAGTTGCAACGCCATGGAAATTTCCAAGTATGTCTTGTGGCTGAAAACGGAAAAGATTTTCTTGAAAGAATGAAAGAATTGCCGCTTGAAAAATTTCCTTCTGTAGTACTAATGGATCTTGAAATGCCTGATATGGATGGAGTGGATGCTGTTGCTGCCGGTTCTTACTTATATCCATCATTGAAATATGTAATGCTCACCATTTTCGACGATGAAGATAAAATATTTAAAGCCATCAAAGCCGGTGCATTTGGCTATTTGCTAAAAGATGAGAGTTCTGAAAACATAGCTGAAGTGCTTACACAAATGGATGAAAATAGCGTTGGCCCTATTTCACCCGGAATAGCTCATAAAATTCTTCAACTAGTGCAAAACAATAAGGTATCCTTTTCGCATCATCAAAATCCTGTGAAAGATAAAACGCCATTTAATCTTACGGAAAGGGAGCAGCAGATATTAAAGCTGCTGGTTCAGGGTTTATTATACAAAGAAATAGGTGCACAATTGGACATCAGCCCCAATACTGCAAAAAAACATGTGTTGAACATTTACAGCAAACTGCATGTAAACAGTAAAGCACAAGCTCTTGCATTGGCTTATGAGAAAAGACTAATTTAAGACACCAAATAAACTTATAGTAACCTTTAGTGATAACCTGATTACATTATTATGCTTGCATTTGCAGTGATTAAAAAAAGAAATTAAAGATTAAGTTGCTGAGTAATCGGGCTAAAAAAATCATTGTGGTTGTTTTATAAAAAAAGCTATATTCATTCTTTCCTGCTAAGCAGTAGAAATCCCATATATATTCGCCAGCCTTTTACAGAGTTATGAGCTTGATTGATTGCCTCATTAGTTTCATCAGCGTTTAATCTGAAATTAGCAGCCATGGCTAAAAAGAGATTAAGCGCAAGTGAATTGTCATTATCTGAAATATTCAAACTTAATTCTTTACCGTCACAACTTGATATCCAAACAAGGCTAAGACCTAGTTAATCTTATCCATCCTTAAGGTCTCTTTCCCTTGCTCCAACTGTCTGATAAAGCGAAGTCCAACACCAGCCTTCTCTGCTATCTTTTCTTGAGTTATTCGTAGCTTGCTCCTGTTAAATTTCACAAAATTTGAAATGTAATTATCGTATGTCTTTGCCATATTTATACCCTTTCGGGTATAAAATATAATAAATAGACACAATTATACCCTATCGGGTATAGACCATGCTCGTCAATATGTGATATTTTACTGTCCTATTTTCTTATCTAAATTGTGAGTTAAAAAGTCACAAATTAGCTATGGCTATGATACAGCGGGATTTTGGAAAAAACGTCTGCTGAAAAATTCCATATTTTGGTGATCACAACTTCCTTAAAAAATAATTCCGGTAACTACCCCACCCGAACCCCTCCCCTTTTCTATCGTCAAAAATGTCAATAAACGATTTTGATTCAACACTTCATAAAGTTGAAATTTGATGAAAGAAAAACAAACTCCAAAAAAGTCTCTGAAACTACACGCATTCAACCCTACAAAGTAAAAATCCATGATTTCCCTTTTTTGTAGTTCCAATTAGCCCTTTTTCTTTGGTGCTCTTTTTTTAACGGTTAATCCAGCATCCTGCAATTTTCTGCCTAATTTGTCATCTTCAGCAACTTTAAGCAAATCCTTTTCGAGGTTTAAAACAAAAAGTACTTGTGCATATGATCCCATTGCAACACCCGGATGTCCTTTTTCTATTGAAAGCAATGTCGGTCGGCTGATATTAGCTCTTTCCGAAACCTGTGTTGTACTAAACTTTCTACGCAATCGGGCAAGCTTGATATTTTCACCAAATTCTACAAGAACTTTCCCTACGCCAGGCAGTACTTGTGATTTTTGTTTTTTCATAATGTTAATAATAATTTACAAATAAAGCTTTTTTGTAAGTTATATTTTACATTATACTATTAAATTTTTTAATGATGAAATTTGGCCATTATTTCGACATAAAGCTAATTTAATGTCGAAATAAACCTACTAAATATGGGCAAAAAATGAAAACTCTCTAAAAGATACTGTCTGAGAAAAGGGGTACTTACAGTCAGGATAAAGGGATATAGTAGCGCCACTTACAAAAACTACTTTTTCTTTTAGTTCATTAAGTGCATTGGCAACCGCTTTAATTCTTACAAGGTTAGTATGATGGCTCATGTAAAATATTTTTTCTTAATTCGTTAACAGCATATTTAACTTCTCTTACTTTTCCAACCCGAATCACATCAACTAATGACAATAATTTGTAATAGGTTTCGTCTTCATTAACAGCTTCAACTTGTTTCGGATAAAAAGGCTCAATTTTTAACCCTACAATCTTGCCTTTATTATCTTGCCAAACATAATCAATATCACTTATAAATTTTTTCTTCATGGATTTATGAGAATGAGCAGTGGGAATACCCCTCACCATCGATCCTGGCTCTTGTGGAAAAACGTAACGAACACCATGTTCTAGAAATTCCAATAAGTTTTGTCGATTAACGTTTTTCTTTTTATAATCAACAAGACCAGCAATTCGGCTTCTATTTAATGACTCTGAAGTTTCTGATATACTTATTCGCAATGAATTTGCAATATCAGCTAATTGCCAATTCTCGCTGTTTTTTGAAACCACTTTCAATAGAATTGCTACATCTTGTGGACGCATGCCATTATGTTTTCTCATAGTACAAATATAGAAATATTTCTCATTTCGCGATATGCGAAATGAGAAATATTTAAAATTTATTCTACTTTGTAGAAATTAAACTTCACATTATTCAATTAAATGAAAGAAAAGACAGATCTCAATTACTTGATAAAAAACTAATTGAACAAAATATATCAAACTATAAAATATGGGAAGGCATTTTGGACAACGAAAATCACAAAGAGGAATTGCAAAATCTCATAAACAAATAATTAATGGGCCGATAGTCAAAACTTGTCCTCGATACTAATTGCTGAGGATGATGTCAAGTATACAGCAAAAATGGCTTTTGAGTATTTTATAATAAATGAGCCTAAAGACTATGACTTGTATCTAGGTGGAATAACTTATGGAAAAATTAATACAGATAATTCAGTAAAGGATTTTGCTGGAACTCACTTTTATAAAATACATCAAAGATTCTACAAAACTTTTCTTTCACTACCAGAAGAAAAAGATATTGATAGATCTTTAGCACATAAAGGAAAATTTATAGTTTGTAATCCATTTGTAGCTATTCAACAAAATGGTTACAGTGATAATCAAAAAAAATATCAGAATTACGATATTTATATAAAAGACAGACAATTATTCAAATAAAAAACTGCTACTAACATGAACTGTAAAAAAACCAAATAAAATCGACCCTTTTTAAGGATTAGCTGAACAATAATTGTTTGATACAAGCTGTTGTTTTTTACCACTATAAATACCTGTTTTAATAACTTGTTACACACTGCTATTAACCCTTGTTTTCCTGTTTTACCGTTGGCCCTTAATCGTTCATACAAGGCTTTACAAGCAGGATTGGTTTTGATAGCATTCATCGAACATATGTACAAAACATCTCGTAAATTTTTACCGCCTCGCTTATAGATCCTGGGTTTGCCTTGTATACTGCTGCCCCCTCCCCATTTTTTATTAAAAATGATAACAAAGGCCTAAAGCCTCAATTCAAAAAAGTTCACAAAATCTTTGATTTTAAAAGAACCGATTTCTAAGTCTGGATGTAATACCTCAAAAATCTATTGTTTGTTTGTTTGTAAATTCGCAAATGAAATGCCAGTGTCATGAATACAAAAAAGAAGGTGAGTACGATATTGCAAAGCTAAACGAAGAAATTAATCTGTTATATGTAGCAGTTACCCGTACAAAAAATAAATTGCATATTCCGAAAACATTAATGCCAAAGAACTTTCCAAAATCACCGCTCATGACAATTGTCAAAGTAGAAATAGAAGAAGGATTCGGAATTAAAAACTTCGGTAAAACAACAAAGTAGAGCAGCTTCCAAAAATATTCGGCATTAGGAAAATAAAAGAAAGGGCATACACATTGGCAGAAAAAAGAGAAACAAATAAAGAAGCCTACAAACCCTAGACAGAAGAAATGGATGAAACATAAAGAATGTTATACGAATCCGACCTGCCAATTAGTGAAATAGCAACCCACTTCGCAAGAACAAAAGGAGCAATCATATCTCGTCTCAAAAAGTTAAACGAACCATCAGAATAATTGAGCACCAATTTTATTTTTTTTCTTGACCCAACTTCAGTTTTTCATGGCATCCCAATTGCGTCGCACAGCTTGTACTTTCTGTTCATTGAGCAGCAGTCTTAACTATAAGCCGTAGTCGGCTTTCATAACTTAATGATGCATTCCAACTCCTGATAATCTTAATAATGCTTTGGTATTTACAATTATCTAAATGAGATGTTGATTACATAAAACTTAAATTTCAATCACTAGATATTTAGCTAAATCTTCTCACCTTATCCTTATAATAACGAATATACTTTTCTTTGGCATTATCGTTCAGAAAAGAAGAATATACCATTGCCAAAACTTCATTTTGAAGTCCCAGAATTGTATCAATAATATTTTGTGCCCTTTTAGCAATTAGTCCGATCTTTTCAGCCAGCGCTTCAAAATCAGACCTTCCGAAATAACCATACTGTGAATAGAACTTGCTGTCTATATCATCCTTATACAGATCCAGCGCAGTATCACTTTCATTAGGCGTATGCAGCGACGTACACATCAGGTCATAGGCTTTGGATAACATATAGTCACCAAATTCAGATTGTATAAGTGAGAAGTTCTTTAAATGTGCATCACCGTTTGAGAAAACATAGTTGAAAACTACTATCTTAAAAAAATCTTCCAGCACCGGTGGATATGCGGCTACTTTCTCTTTTATTAGCTTTCCAATATCCTCATAGGTACCGCTATATTTATAATTATCCCCATCGCTTTTCTTTGTTTTGCCACTTATTTGTGCAAAATCTTCCTGAAGATGTTTTGTTCCGTCTGGCTTTACATCAAATCTCCGGGTAATATATGCAGGAGCTTTATCCTTAAATAGTATTAAACCATTTTCTGCAACAGGTATATTGAACAGTTGCTTTGCAATCTGCATCGTCAGGTGTTCATTCTCCGATGCCTGGTCTTGCATTACAATTAATGAAGTTGGAGGAATAGGTTTTAAAATATACTCTCCTTTCTTTTCTGTAAGCACTAATTCTTTTCCCTCCAGCCTTACTGAATATTTTAATTGCACTCCTGAAATGGAAAGTCTTTTTGTTTTTTCCTGGTATGCAGGAATGTTCTCTTCCTTTGGTGTATCAAACGGAAGAATATGACTCACCTTCTTGCCATCAAATAATTTTTTTCGGCAGGTGGCGCAATAGCCTTCAACTTTGTCTTTATAGCATCCGTAACATCTCATGATTCTTCCGTTAATTCTTTCACTGTAATGGCACCGATTGTATCTTCTCCTGCTGTTTTTATCAGCCGGGTAAAATCATCTTCTTCATCTATTTTTAATAACCTGCATTGTATGTCTTTATTAATTCCTTCTGCCAGCATACCATAAAAAAAAGGGAACAACTCTTTTGCTTCATATTTCTTTGCTGACTTTGGAAAACTAAGACTGATTGCTGGCATATCCCGGTTAGCGAAATATTCATCCATATAAGTGAATGTATATTGATCACTCGCCTTTTTTTCCAATAGGCCTGCTTGTATTCCGTTATTATATACTCCTGCCTTTGCCATCATTTAATGATTTTCACATTTACTTCTATGTTCATCCCTAATACCTTCGCCAATTTGCTGAGTGTTTTAAACGAAGGATTACCTCTTCCCTGTTCTATCAGATGAATGGTTCGCATATTAATTTCACTTAGCTCAGAAAGATCCTCCTGTCGAAGATTAAGGAATTCACGTCTTTTCTTTACCAGTTCACCAATTTCTTTTAAGTCCATATCTGAATTATAATTCTTATTTACTTCAAAATTAAACATTATTCCGAACTTTTCGCATAAATATAAATTATAGTACATATTTGATAATAATTCTCATTTTTAAACCCAACAAAATAGATTAATCTGAATTATAGTTCTGATTTAACCTTCCGGTTTAAGGGCTTTCCTTACGCAAACCATCAAATTACTGGTGTTGCACCGGTGTTATTCTGGTTTTGTTGGTTCTACAAATTCTAGTTGTAACTCCGTATTAATGCCGATTCAACTCCGTTCCAGCAATCGGGTGAAATCCGCCCGAAATCAGAAGACGGCCAAGTATCTTCCTCCAAATACCCCGAGGGGGGTAAATCCCTTTAATAATTTAATAAAATCGCTGAAACTATTTACCAGAAAGTATTACAGCGAATTTTCAGCAAACTTGAAACTACCATTTTGGGTGAATTTGGTATAATTCTACTTCAATTTTTAGCCTTTTTTACTCAAAATTCTGCTGCCTGAGTAAATTCCGGTTGAAACGATACCCATAATGATGTCTGCAATGATCTTGAAATAATGGCCGGAACAGAAGCTATTTAGCTCTAAAGTAAATTGCACTTATTGGAAAGTAATAGACCTGATTGCCAATATTCGGCAATGGCAAAGACAATATTGGCACCAGTCATTTTCGCTAAAATCGGCTCTCATCGCTGCTTTCGGCACCATCGCAATTCCCCCACGCCGAAAGGAAGCACCAGTATCTGCCAGTTATAGTACCACTCCCTAAAATTGTTAAATTGCTGTACAAGTCTATAAGTTCACAAAATGTGAACCCATTGTATCTTTGTCACAAAATCTCAGACCATGGCAACACTTAAATACAAAGTCATCACAAGCAAAACGCTATACAAAGAGTATAGCAATACATTGGAAGAACTTGTTTTTTCCGGTGCTAAAGACCGTAATACAAAAGACGAAATTGCATTGCTAACCTTATTGATTGAAAAATGGGATGCAGAGCATAATACTTTTGAAGAACTTGATCCTGTACAGCTACTTCATTCGCTGATGGATGAACAAAACATGAAAGCAAAAAACCTAGTTGATATGCTGAAAATCAGCAAAGGGTATGTATCAGATATACTCAATTATAAAAAAGGACTATCCAAAGATGTTATCCGCAAATTGGCCGATTATTTTAAAGTTACGCAGGAAGCTTTCAACCGTCCTTACAAACTGGTAGTTCCGGAAAACACTCATTTCATAAATGCCAGTGTCATGAATACAAAAAAAAAGGTGAGTACGATATTGCAAGGCTAAACGAAGAAATTAATCTGTTATATGTAGCAGTTACCCGTACAAAAAAAAATTGCATCTTCCGGAAACATTATGCCAAAGTACTTTGCAAAATCACCCCCCATGACAATTGTCAAAGTAGAAATAGAAGAAGAATTCTGAATTAAAAACTTTGGTAAAAAAACAAACAAAAAAGTAGAGCAGCTTCCAAAAAAATTCGACATTAGGAAAATAAAAGAAAGGGCATACACATTGGCAGAAAAAAGAGAAACAAATAAAGAAGCCTACAAACCCTGGACAGAAGAAATGGATGAAACATTAAGAATGTTATTCGAAGCCAATCTACCAGTTAGCGAAATTGCAACCCACTTCGCAAGAACAAAAGATGTAATCAATTCCCGTCTCAATAAACTAAATGGAGGTTTCGAATAATTAAGCACTCTTCCATTTTTTTTTTGTATTACCCACTTTTTGCTTGCATTTGCACACATCAAAAAAAATAAAAACCTGCTAATCAAATGTTAGCAGGTTTTTGCATCGATGTGCATCGATCTTCAGAGGTCCCTAGCGGATTCGAACCGCTGTAGAAGCTTTTGCAGAGCTTTGCCTA
>Ga0138256_10001401_pt1 | contig 26030 bp, 25 predicted proteins | sample KNB2016incub_MG_FD_105486 | JGI IMG/M metagenome (GOLD analysis project Ga0138256, IMG submission 105486) | Active sludge microbial communities from wastewater in Klosterneuburg, Austria - KNB2014incub_MG | ecosystem: Engineered > WWTP > Activated sludge > Unclassified | place: Austria...
ATCGGCGTTTTCTTTGGTTCACCTGAAACAACTACGGGCGGCAAGGCGCTGAAATTCTACGCAAGCGTTCGGCTTGATATTAGGCGAATTGGAGCGATAAAGGATGGCGACCGTGTAGTCGGAAACCGGACTCGTGTAAAAGTCGTAAAAAACAAATGCGCACCGCCGTTCCGTGAAACCGAATTCGATATTATGTACGGCGAAGGCATTTCGCGGGAGGGCGACCTGCTCGATCTGGCCGCGAACAATGACGTGGTCGAGAAGAGCGGTGCATGGTTCTCATATAAGGGCGAGCGACTTGGCCAGGGCCGCGAGAACGTAAAGAACATGCTCAAGGAAAATCCGTCGGTCCGTGACCGGATCGAACATGACGTTAAGGTCGTGCTCGGAATGGCTCCTCCGGCGGAGGCCGCTGGTGCATAGCCAGACGTACATTAAGCAGTTTAGAATTTAAAATGACTGTGCCGGTTTGAGCGTTGCGTCACCGGGGGACGGGGGCGGCATTCAAACCGGCACGGGCAGGTTACAAACGGATTCGGAAGACGTAGTGACCACGGTGAGGTTTCGGTCACTAAATGGACATTATACGCCGTTGGAATTTGATGTCAATGATTTTTTCCAGTCTGCATGTTCTGCGCCGCATGGACCGTGCAGTCAGACATTCAATTTGACATCGACGAGCCGCTTATTTACACTCTAAAACTTGACCCGTCCTTAAGGCGGGCCGATCATGGCCAGGTAGCTCAGTTGGTAGAGCACCTGACTGAAAATCAGGGTGTCGGCGGTTCAAATCCGTCCCTGGCCACCATAATCAATTGTAACGCGGCTGATTTTTGAAATCAGCCGCGTTCTTCATTTTATACACACCTATTCAAATCAAGTTCGGGCTGCCCTCAAGAGGCGTTCAGCATGCCGTCGAGGCCTATCGGAACACAATTTGAATACTATTCCATGCGGAATCCGCGTATTCGAGTCAGGCCAATTCGCTGTTTCAAGCTATAATTCTTTAATCTCGATGGAACCATTGGCAAACAGAATAAGACCTGGATCGCTTGATCAGTTTATCGGCCAACAACACCTTGTTGGGCCGGGCAAACCCCTTAGGCTGGCTGTCGAGCAAGGCCACGTATTTTCCTTCATACTTTGGGGAACACCCGGAACCGGCAAGACAACGCTTGCCCGAATTTACGCGAATGCTATCAATGCCGAATTTTATGAACTGTCCGCGGTGTCGGCCGGAAAGGACGATATTCGGAAAATTGTGAGAACGGAGCCTTTGCTTTCGGCCCCGCGAGTATTATTTCTGGACGAGATACATAGGTTCAACAAGGCCCAGCAGGATTTTCTATTGCCCTTCGTGGAAAGCGGCGAACTGGTGCTGATCGGAGCGACGACCGAGAATCCGTCATTCGAGGTCATACCGGCACTTCTCTCCCGGCTTCGAGTGTTTGTGTTGAACGAGTTTTCCGAGACGGAAATGGCGTCGATCATAGATCGGACCGGCTTTGAAATAGGGCCTGAAGCAAAGGAATGGCTGATCGAAATGGCGAACGGCGACGCTCGCCAGGCGATCACCATGATAGAGAACACCGGACGGCTTTACGATACGATAACGGTCGAAACGCTTAAGGAAACCCTGCAATCGAGGTTTCTTCGATATGACAAAAAGGGTGAGGAACACTATAACGTCATAAGCGCATTCATTAAATCTATGCGGGCCGGAAAGGCAAGTGCCGCGCTTTACTATCTTGCCCGAATGATCGAATCGGGTGAAGACCCAAAGTTCATCGCCCGGCGAATGGTCATTTTCGCCTCGGAAGATATTGGCCTGGCTCAGCCGACCGCTCTCGTCGTCGCGAATGCGGTATTCAGGGCGGTCGAAACAATAGGCATGCCGGAATGCTCGTTGAATCTTGCTCACGGTGTTGCATATCTTGCCAATGCTGCCAAAGACCGAAGCACTGTCAATGCCCTTGGCAAGGCGATGGACGATGCTAAACGATACGGCAATCTTTCGGTACCGATGCAGCTCAGAAACGCCCCGACCAAGCTCATGAAGAAGATAGGATACGGGAAAAAGGGAACGAACGAATCAGATGATCTGATGCCAGAAAAGCTCGCGGGTAGAAATTATTTTGAATAGAAGGAAAATGCCTTATGAAACGAATAGCAGCGGCAGTCACAATACTTCTGATAACGGGTTCGGTTTATACACAGACCGCGAAGGACATTGTTTCCACACGCGAAATGGAGCGGATAAATTGGATGGAGTTTCGAGAAGTAGTTCCATCAAAGATCAACACCGTAATACTGCCTGCCGGCACGCTTGAGCCTCACGGCGTTGTCAATAACGGAGCCGACATCACGGCACCCTTTGCAATGGCAAAGACCATCTCACGCCGGGTAAATGCGCTAATTTCACCTGCGCTGCCGTATGGAATAACGGGCTCAATGGAAGCGTATCCGGGTGCATTTCAGATAAATGAAACTGCCTATCGGCCGTTCGTTAAGCAGATCCTGGAAGGATTGGCGAAGAACGGGTTTCGCAATATCATAATTCTTAACGGGCACGGCGGCGGACAGACCGCAGTCCTCCAGTCAGTTGCGGCCGAGGTCAGCTCGGAAAGAAAGGTGCGCACACTTGTGATCAACTGGTGGTCATTTGCGTCAGACGAAACAAAGGCGGTATTCGGGGAAGATGGAGGCCACGCAGGATGGAACGAAACGGCATTTATTCAGGCGATCGATCCCGCACTTGTTCATGCGGACCGTTATAAAGATGATCTGGCAACCGCATATCCGGCCGCCGGGACATGGTCGGCAGTGCCGTTTCCGTCATCGATCGGGCTTTACCAAAAGGGACAGGGTTATCCAAAATTCGATAAATCAAAGGCAGACGAATATTACCGAAAAGTAACCGACAAAGTGGCGAACTTTGTAAACGAAACAATCAGGAAATGGGACATGGCCGGAGTTTGAACCGAAAAGTTCCAGTTTGCGTGAACTTGTTTGGCGAGATAGTCTTCATCTGATTCTGACCGGAATCAGTAATTGGTCACAAGTATGAAAGATACAATTCGTCATAAAACTAATCGCGATTCCATCCTCGATGCGGTCGATCGCCTTTTGGGCACAAACGGTTATAAAAAGATGACGATCGAAGATCTTTCCCGCGAGGTCGGTATTGGTAAAGGCAGCGTTTACCTGCATTTTAAAAGTAAGGAAGAGATCGCACTTTCGCACATTGACCGAATCATCGAACGTCTAAAACAGCGTTTGGCGGATATAGCCGAAGGCCCCGGACCGAGCGAAAGGCGGCTCAGGGCAATGCTGGTCGAACGAGTGATGTTTCGTATCGACAGCGTCCAGCATTACTCGCAAAGCCTTAATGAACTGTTGGCGCAGCTTCGACCGAAATTATTGGAACGCCGAAAGAAATACTTTGAGAATGAGGCCAGGATATTTGCGAAGATCCTTGCCGAAGGCACGCAATCAGGCACATTTGATGTAAAAAGGCCAATAGTGGCCGCACATGCATTGCTTGACGCAACGAATGCATTTCTTCCTTATAGCTTGAGTGCCGAGGAATTAGGCGAACGCGATGAAATGGAAAAAAAGGTGAACCGGGTAGCAGACATGCTCCTACACGGTTTGATAAGGCGCTAGCAAACGCCGGGGCGTTCGAATTGAAAAACCTCTGATTAGTCCATGTTCATCTACATTAGTCTAAGTGCCGGAATTAGCATCTGAATGCCGTGCTGACGGATCACTTTGCGGCGCGGAATTCTCACCTTTTCCAATAGTTCTTTATCTTCAGGTCGAGCATCGGAAAGGCGCAGTACTCAACGTTCCTGCCTGATTCCCGAAGTTTCTGGACCATCGGGATCGCGGCGTCAGCATTTCGCGTATGCACAATTATCGTTGCGGCCCGCTGAAGATCACTCCTTTCATTTAACCACTCGGCGATCGCATAGCCCGTATTCGAGAAATCGTCGTGGTCGTTCGACTCGTAATGATGCGGAAGCAGGTCGTGGTCCAAAAAAATGGCATCGAACTTCCCTTCAGCGAGTAACTCTTTCGCCTCTGAGACATTTTCGGCAATTACAAGTTCATCGCCCTTGAACCGCTTCTCAAACCAGGCGTGGCGTCGATAATCGTCATCCAAAAGAAACACCGAGATCGGCGTCCGTTCGGCGGACATATCGGCAAGCCCAAACCTGATCAATAAACTACGCAATACGCCCATAGATACAATTCAGACAAAACATTGAATATAGCACATGGCCCCGGTGTCTAGAATAAAACGACGTTTTTTCGCAGCCACGCCGTTGGTCGGCCGGCATGCGGATGATATAATTTTCAGTTCAACAACTGTTTACTTCATTATTGAACTTAGTATCAAATGTCTGACGATAGTTTGCGTCGAAAAAAGCTGATAGCAGTGCCGCCGGATCCACAGAAGGTTGATCAGGATGAAATGTTATTTGCTCCGAAGCCTCGGGTTTGTCAAAAATGTTTTGGATCCGGCATGGAAGTTGTCGCCGGCAAAGGGGCTAGGATCTGCGATTGCAGACGTCGGGACACACATTCTTTAAGACTTGCAAAAGCACGCATTCCGAAACGGTATGACAAATGTCATTTCAATACTTTCGATCACAAACTGACCGATTCTCAGCGTAAAGCTTTGCGTCTCGCCGGTGATTTTACCCAAAACTTTCCCGCGATCGACCAGGGACTCTTGTTTATGGGGCCGGTTGGTGTTGGAAAAACACACCTTGCCGTTTCAATTATAAAGGGTCTAACCGAACGGGGCTTTCCGTGTCTTTTTTACGAATTCGGTTCGCTGCTCAAGGAAATACAAGATTCCTACAATCCTAATACCAAAACCTCCGAACTCGCCGTTTTATTGCCTGTTCTAAACGCGGACGTCCTCGTGCTGGATGAACTCGGAGCGTCGAAGCCGACTGACTGGGTTCGCGACACGATGTATCACATCATCAACACGCGGTACAACGAACGAAGATTTACCGTTTTTACGACCAACTATCCTGACGATCGGCCAGTTGAAGGCAAAGAAACGCTGGAAGACCGCATTGGTGTCCGCACCCGTTCCCGCATATTTGAGATGTGTTTAACCATCCGTGTTGATGGCGACGATTACAGACGAAACTTTGATCGGCCGCGGCTTCGTTAACGGCTATTTGCACTTTTTAGGAGCAATTTTTTTCTATCCGATCGCAATCGGGCGTGAACACTCCCGCCCGTACAGGTTAGGCGGTGTTGGCCGCCCACGCGGCCCCGGTTTTGTGTTATACTCCCGACGAAAAGCAGCCCTACAAAAGTAATCAGGAGAATCAAGTAATGTCGTTTCGAAAGCCGGCCGTTCTGATCATTTCTTTCCTTTTGCTTGCCGCAATTTCATTTGCCCAGGACGTAAATAGACCCTCGGACCCGGCAAAGGCTAACGAGCGTAAAGAACTCGAGGAAAAAGTTGTTCAGATACTCGATCAGGTTATCGCCGACGCTTCGTTCCTTAGGCTGCCTCAGAACAAGGCAATAGTTTACGCGATGGCCGCGGACCAATATTGGAAATTTGATGAAAAAAAGTCGCGCGAGCTTTTTCGCACGGCTGCAAACGAGGTCATTTCATACAATTTTGAGACCGAACGCGAGAAACGGGAAAGTACCGAACCGCTTGGCGATCAATTGGACTTTAACGATCCGCGCGGCCAGGTGCTTCAGTTGGTTGGTGCTCGTGATGCCGAATTGGCACTGGAACTACTTATCCAGACAAGATCGGCCGCGCTTGCCGAAGCTCTCTTAACCGCTTCAACCCCAGAAATTGGCCCGGAGGGGACAAACGTGCCGAATTTCAACCCTGCGAGACAACGCGCCCGGCAGGAGATCCTGCTTGAGCAGGGCATCGCCCTCATGGCCGCTAACTCAAACCCGGACCGGGCGATCAAGATGATAAAGGACAGTCTTTCTAAAGGCGTCTCCTACAACGTCCTTCCACTTCTTCAAAAGCTGCATCAGAAAGAGGAAAAGAAAGCGGCTGATCTAGCCGGCGAAGTTATCAAAAAGATCATCGATACTGATATAGCTAAGAATCCGGACGAGTTCCAGGTCGCTTTGAACTTTCTTCAGTTCATGGGCCGCAGCAATGTAAGTGCGGGCAGCGAATCCAAGTCAAAGATCTTTACGTTCACTGACACACAATCGCGTGACCTTGCCAACAAGCTCGCGGCCATCTTCCTACAGCCTTCTAATTCGAACTACATAAACATGTCGCTCCCGCGGGCATTGTCAAATCTCGAAAAATTCGTTCCGGAAAAGATCGCCCAACTAAAACAAAAACAGGCGGCAAACCAACGTTCCCTGCCTGCCGGCCGACGCAATACCGCTCAAACGCTGCAGGTCTTTAACCCCAATTCCACGCCTGAGGAGATTCTCGCCGCTGTTCCAAAGATTACGAACGCGAGAGAGCGGGCGGCTGCTTATCAATTTGCGGCCGGCAGGATCGCTCAGATCGATGATGAATCTCGGGCAAAAAAGCTGATCGACCAGATCCCGGACGAAAAAGTTCGTTCAAGCGCAATGGAACAGTTAGAAAATGCTCGTATCAGTAGGGCGGCGGCAACCGGCCGCCTCGAGGATGCTGAAAAATTAGTTGCCGGGCTTTCGAATAAAAGGCTTCAAGTAAGAAAGCTTGTTTCACTTGCCCAATCATATGTGTTGCGAGGAAGCGAGACGGACATTGAGGCCGCCAAGGGCATTATGAAAAGCGCCAGGGCCCTGGTGAATGAGATCCCCGAGGATGAGGACGACTTAAATAATTTGATGGAGATCGTGAAAGGATATGCGGCTGTTGAACCCGATATTGCCTTCAGAATATTTGAACCATTCGTCGATGAGATCAATGATAATGTCCAGGCTTCAGCAGTTCTCAGTAAATATAGTAAAAGAAGCCGCACATTTAAGAGCGGCGAACTTTTATTGAAAACGATGCCAAATCCTAATGACGGGATCTTGTTATTCCGATACTTCTCTCAGATCCAGTTGCTCGGCCAGGCCGATTTGCCTCGTATGAACTCCCTTGCCGACCGGTTACAGCGGCCGGATTCGCGACTGCTTGTAAAACTACTGTTAGTTCAAGGATCTTCCATGAATGCGAAACGTCCGCGCATGGCCGCATCGGGGCCGAACACCGCAACGCCGGTAAACTAGGCCGACTAAAACTCTTACGGCCCGATCGGCCTGGCATTGATCCAATTCTGGCGGTTTGTAAAGGAAGATTTACAAGCAATTTCTTGCCGCTTTGACATCTTTTGGGAACTTTGTGCCGCCGATTTCGAACTTTGTGTTAACGTGTCATTTAGCACAAAGATCCTCAGTTTGAAGTCACAAACAGCACAAAAATCGCAGCGAATCAAGTGTTCCGGCCCAACTGTCTAAAATAGATTTTCAGAAACGCCAAAAGTCTGAGCTAAAACGGCATTTTGAACCCGGTTCTGGCTGTTTCGCTTGGAATTTTAAAGAACTGTCAGTCTTGCTCCGCTAAGGCCGCAATCAAATTTTGCTATTTTGCGGTGTCAATTCTTGTTCTCGGCAAACACATTTTGGCTCAAGACCTCCCGGCTGCGTCAAACTTTGTTTTGCATTGGCCAACAAAACTCTTTCAATTTCCTAAAGTAAAGAGTATTATGAATTCGGCAGTCACCTCGCCGCGCTATCCCACACCCAGAATCTATGCCCACGACACTCACCCTTCAAGACGGCCGGTATTCTATCGAACAAGAGCTTCCGAGCACGTCAGGCCGCCTCCGATATCGAGCGTACGACGCTAGTGAGGAAGGCCCCGTAACCTTGGTTGACGTAACCTTTCCGATGCCAAAACTGGCATCATCAACCCAGCGGGAGGCAGCAGCCGCGACGTTTATGGCACAGGCCAAGGCGATATCGACATTTCGACACAAGTCATTTTTGCCGGTGAACGACCATTTCAGCGAAGCTGGAAGGCATTTTATCGTCACCGACGCTTCGGCGGGCGATACTCTTGATTCAGTTCTGGCCGAAGGGATAAGGTCCTTTTCGGCAGCCGAGGTATCCGAATGGGTTGATTCGATCCTTGATGTATTGCAGCGAATACATAGTTTCCGGCCTTCAATGAACTACCCGTTTCTTCGGCCGTGGAATGTATTGATCGGGCCCGATGGCCAAGCCAGATTGCTTGCATCTGGGACTTTCCGCTTTGATCCTTCTGTGAATGCCGCCGCGCCTGTTGTTGAAAGCGAAACTACTATCTCATATTCGCCAATCGAACAGATTTGGAACGGCCTCGATGCGGCATCGCAAAAGGTTATCATCAATACTTACGACGAAGCATCGGAAAAGGTACTAAAACAACAACTCGACGCGCGTAGCGATCTTTTCTCGCTCGGAGCATTGATGTACCACTTGCTGACCGGCCGACGGCCGGTTGATGCCCTTGAACGTTCGATCGAAATAATAGACGGCAACGGCGATCCGCTCGAATCTCCCCACGCGGTCGATTCTTCCATTCCTGTCGAGATTTCCGATGTTGTTATGAAGTCGATGGAATTGAAGCGTGAATATCGTTTCGATTCGGCCGCCATCATGCGACAGGTCCTAAAAACGGCACTTGTAAGGGCACGCGAACGAACAGACACCGACACTTCCCATGCAACAACGACCGCCGTCAATACGCCGGAACCGAGGAAAATCCTTGAAAAGGACCCAATTCCTACGGAAGCCGCCCCGCTGTTGAATGTTTTACCAGACAATCGGTCAACTACGGAACCTGCGACATCCAATAGATCGCCCGCTGCTGAGATCCTGGCCGATGCGGAGGACGATCTTCTAGAGCTTCTGTCGCAGCTTGAGGATCCGAAAGCCTCAGCTCGGGGGCTGGAAAAGGCACCTACTGCAAAAGGCCCGGTTAACCCTGAGCCTAAAGAACTTGTGGCGATCGATAGCGCCGAGACCGAGACACCTGAAAATAATGCTTCCGTGACATCGAAAGCAGAACCTGCGATCGAAGAACTGGTCAGTACGCCGCATCCCGCTCCGACGGCCGAAAACCGAATCGGTGCTAATTCGGATTACGCCGCAGACTTTAACGAACTTGATTCGTATGAACCACCTGCGAGGTTTGGCCTGCCGGCGTTTGCCGCGGCAGGTGTTGTCCTGTTTTCGCTGCTTTTTGGTGGTTGGTACTATTTTTCCAGCAGACCAACGCCGGCCGCAGCTACAAGCACCGAGGCACCGGCTTCAAGCCGTTCGGTTGAAACTGAACAGAAGTTGATAGTACCCGCGGATGAACCGGCACAAGCAAAGCCTGCCGTTACAACAGAAGCGGCTCCGGCGGAACCCGACTCAGCCGCGATCGTTGACTCGCCCGGCCCAAAAACTGAAACATCAAAAGGTCAGTCTGTGTCTGCGCTGCCGAAAAATAAGAAGCCCGTGGCCCCACCGGCCAAAGGTCCCGCCAAAAAGAAAACAGTCACCGTGGACGACCTTATCAATGATAATTAGGCCCTAAGCCAAAAACCGTTATGAACTCTCTATCAAATACGCGAACCAGCAAGGTTCGGCGCCTGATCTTACTTCCGGTCTTTTTCGCCGCGATCGCAGCTTCGGGCGTTAATCTTTTTGCCCAGCAACCGCAGCTTACTCTCGCCGATCTTGTGATCGGATTAAGATCTAAGAAAGTGAGCCTGGAAGAGCGAAACCGCATTTTGGCGGAAGCGGTTCGGGAGAGAGGCGTAACGTTTACTGTTTCGGCGGAGATTGAAAAAGAGCTTACTGCAACAGGTGCATCGCCTGTACTGATTGATGCGGTAAAGGCAAGGTCCATTCCAGTGCCGGCGGCAACTCCAGTCGCCGTACCGGCCGCAACACCGGCCCCGACACCCGAGCCGACTCCAACTCCAACGCCGGTTCCGCTCGATTTTGCCTACTATAGTTCCAAGGCGGACAAGAACCTCAAAAAAGGTGATTTTTCGCAGGCCGTTGCCGACTATGATCAAGCGGTTCGTTTGAAGGCAGATGAGCCGATAGCATTTCTAAACCGCGGCCGGGCCCATTTCAGTCTTAACGATCTTAAGAGCGCAGGAGCCGATTTTGACCGTTCGATCCAACTTGACCCAAAAGATTCGACCGCTTACTTCAACCGGGCAATGGTCAATGAAAAACTCGGCGATCTGGAAAAGGCCGCGGCCGATCTACAAAAGGCCGTTGATCTTGACGCCGCTAACGAAGATGCAAAATCGAACTTGAAAAGGGTCCGCGATGAGCTTAAGGCTCTGGCGGCCGCAAAACAGCCCGAAACGCCAAGACCCGCCGAACCTGTAAAGGTGCCTGAATTTATTGATCTCGGTACGCTTGCGGCCGCCAACGCACTGAAAATGGTGAAACCGCTTTATCCCGTAATGGCCCAAAAGGCCAAAATCGAGGGCAGGGTGACCGTGGATATTGAGCTCGATGTTGAAGGGAATGTAGTCTCGGCCAAGGCAAGCGCCGGCCATCAGTTCCTACGCGGCGCGGCGGAGGACGCCGCCCGAAAATCAAAATTCAAACCCGCGATGTTCGGTTCGCAGGCCGTCAAGGCAATTGGCTCGATCACTTATAATTTTGACCTTGCCCGATAGTTCAGAATAAGTCCATGCCGGGCTATATTGGTATTGAAGGCGAGATCTGCTCGCTGAAAAATCAAAGTCGGCCGAAGATTCCACCCCGGCTTCTTACCGTTCAGGCATAAAACTCAGCGGCCTCGGCATTGATCGTTCGATCAACGCCGAGGCCGCCTTTCCGTGTTCAGCAAAAAGAATAAAAACTAATAATTCCCGGCCGGAGCATCGGGCGAGAGGCCGCTTGCTTCCTGAGCTATCTTTACGCCTACGCTGGCTCCGATCCGTGTCGCCCCCGCTTCAAACATCGCTCGAGCATCCTCGATTCCTTTTACTCCGCCCGATGCTTTTACACCTAACGAACTCCCAACAGTCCGACGCATAAGTGCAATGTCCTCAACGGTCGCTCCGCCTTTTGAAAATCCGGTCGAGGTTTTAACGAAATCGGCGCCGGCATTTTTTGCGGCAACACAAGCGTTGATCTTTTCCTGATCGGTCAATAGGGCAGTTTCTATTATCACTTTACAGAGTACGCCATTTTCATGGGCCGCTTCCGCGACGGCACGAATGTCGGCCTCGACGCCGCAGATATCGCCGGATTTGAGGGCTCCGATGTTTATGACCATATCTACTTCACGGGCGCCGTTAAAGATCGCCCGCCTCGCCTCATACGCCTTTACGTCAGGAAGTGTTGCGCCAAGCGGAAATCCGATGACAGTGCAAACGGGTACGCCGGTCCCGTTCAAAAACTCGGACGCGCGTTTCACCCAGCCCGGATTAACGCACACCGATGCGAACCCGAATTGAGCTGCCTCTTCACACAAGCGTCGAATGTCCGATTCATTTGCTTCCGGCTTCAACAGAGTATGGTCGATCAGTCCTGCCCAGTCATGAGCGGTCGCTCCGTCACCAAGCACAATGCCGATCCGCTCAGCTCCGGCATCGACGATACGCTGGACATCCGCGGAACAGAACGTGCCTGCAGCCTCGTCGCCGCCAAGCTTTGCAAGGACAAGGTCGGTTATCTGCTCGATCAGTTTTTCGTAGTTGCCGTCTCGGGTCATTGAGGCTTGCGAGTTTATCATCTTTTATATTTTTGCTCGATCTCGTCGATCTTTGCTATGCGTTTCTTGTGCCGCTCCTCGGTAATATCGGTCGTAATGAATGCCTTAACTATATCTTCGGCCTGCGCCTGTGTGCATTGACCGGCACCTAGTGTGAGTACGTTCGCACCGTTATGTTCGCGCGAGTTTTTCGCCAACTCGACCGAATAACATGCCGCGGCACGAATATTTGGCACCTTGTTCGCCGCCATCGCGCTGCCGATTCCGGCCCCGTCTATAATTATTCCGGCATCAGCCTGATTGTCGCTCACCGCGCGGGCGACCGCATGTGCATAATCCGGATAATCGACGGCATCCGTCGAGTTAGTTCCAAGATCGCGTACCATCAATCCCAGACCGTCAAGAAATCCTTTCAATGATTCCTTAAGCTGAAAACCCCCGTGGTCGGCCCCGATCGCGACGGCCCTTACCTTGATCTCTCCGTCCCTTGGCTCTTTTCGGACAAGGTCGATCTCGCGGGCTCTTACTATGTCCTGAGCAAGCGGGGTTAATCTTGCATTCAGAGAAATTCGAACGCGGGCCCCGCTTTCTAGGCCGCGAAGGTCGTCTTCGGTGATCAGCGATTTCGCGGATTCGTCACGGTCAAAATCCTGCCGCATCTTTTCCTTGAGAGAATTCACGACAAAGCGTTGAGGAAAGGATGGAGTTTCGTCGGCCTCCGGTTCGGAAGGGACCGTATCGAGGATATTTCGGACCATTTCACGTACGCGGTCTCGGGTTTCCTTGTTATGAATTGACATGTGTTAGAACTTCGCACCGAACAAACTTGATATCCAACGACTGATTGAATAGTATTTCTTAAATTCTCCTCAATCAAGCCAACTATTATGCAGCCTGAAACACAAATGGCCGGAACAACTGAATTTTCAAACACAAATCTTGAGGTTCTCTATTCCGAGAACCAGATCAGCCAGCGGATAGTCGAACTGGGACAAGAGATCACCGCTGACTATGTCAATAAAGAGCCTGTTTTAGTGGGCGTCTTGAAAGGTTCATGTATATTCATGGCGGACCTGATGCGGCAAATCGACCTGCCGATCACGATCGATTTCATGGCCGTGTCAAGCTATAAGGACGGAACGAGATCGACTGGCGACGTAGAAATACTAAAGGACCTTAGTAACCCGATACGTGATAAACACGTTATTGTCGTTGAAGATATTGTCGATACGGGCCTTACACTTTCCCGGCTTCTCGATATTCTTGAATCCCGCGGCGCGGCGTCGATTCGCCTGGCCAGTTTTCTTGACAAGCCCGAGCCGCGGATCAAGACCGAGCTGAAGATCGACTACACGGGTTTTGTCGTTCCGAACAAATTTGTCGTAGGCTACGGCCTTGATGCCGCCGGGCGGTATCGAAACCTGCCGTTTATTGCAGTGGTCCGCGATCCTTCCGCTGCCTAGGCGTTAATATGTTGTCGCGTTTTCACGAACGTGACGGCTGGCCAGCAGTCCGCGAAAAAGGAAAAAGAACCCTACTAGGTGAAAACTAAAGCCCCAGAATTCTCTTAGGCCAATGCTTAGCAAGGCATCCACGACATATAGAAAAATGCCTAGTACAAATGCGACGTCGTTTCTATGCCTTGCAAGATAACCGAAACCGGCGAAACCGGCTGCGATCAGCAGGTCCATTGCCAGGCCGGTAAGTTTAAGCGGCGGTGTCCATCCTTCAGCCGTCAATGGCCCGTGTGTCCCGTCGAACCATTGAGTTACGCCGAATGCAAAAGGTAAATTTCTGATCCCGACAAAATAGACGATCAACGAATTGATAGCCGACAGTGCCGCAAGCCAGAAAAACCAGTTCGCACCGGCAAAAGCGGTCTTTCGGTCAAGTATCCTCGGTTGAGTGGCTTCAAGTTCCATGAATTCCCTCCCTTCCTGCGATTTGTTTTTCTGAAATAGTATTTTATCATACCCGTTCAAGCTAACCCATTTTCTCCGGGAGGAAGCCTGATTGCCGATGGCCGACGGCCATTCCCCCAATGCCCGAAGTATGCTCTTTATTCTCCTGTTCATGCGTGGCTTGAACCGGCTGGCGTTATTTGCAAATGCCGTTACAGCAGGCCTAGCTGCCCCGATGCCGGTGCGCCGATACAGCATCGAGGGCTTGCTTAGCATCACCCCGCGATATTCCACGAACTTCAATTGACCGCCAGACTAGTTTTCTGTACAATTAAGGTTTTTCGGCTTTCGGGTTTACCCGGTAATGCCGCTTGAAGTGAGGGTAAACAGATGAGCTACGCAATTATCAGAACAGGCGGAAAGCAGTTTCCGGTAACGGAAGGCCAATCCGTCCGGGTACCAACGATCAACGCCGAAGCCGGAAGCAAGATTGATGTTGAGGCACTTGTGCTCGGTGAGGGCAAAGACGCAAAGATCAGCGGAGGAATTACGTTGTCTGCCAGTGTCTTAAGGCACGGCAAAGACAATAAAGTGATCGTTTTTAAGAAAAAGCGCCGCAAACAATACAAGCGAAAACAAGGCCACCGCCAAGGGTTCACGGAAATTAAAATAGAAAAGATCTAATAGGAGTTCGGACTGCGGAAGACGGGCCCCGGACCTGTTAAGAGCGGCTGCGGCCGCGTGACTCACAGCCCGGAACCCAAAATCCAAGATCTAATATCGAAATGGCACATAAGAAAGGTGTAGGATCATCACGCAACGGCCGCGACTCGAATGCTCAGCGGCTTGGTTTGAAAAAATTCGGCGGCGAGCATGTACTCGGCGGCAATATTCTCGCACGTCAACGCGGCACCAAATGGAAACCGGGCAGCAACGTCGGACGCGGCAAGGACGACACGCTCTTCGCCTTGATCGAAGGTTTCGTCAAATTCGAAGACAAGGGCCGCAAAGGCAAGTTCATCAGCGTTTATGCTGAAGGCTCTTCCGAGCTGGCCCCTAAGGCCGCTTAATTCTTGGTCCCCAAAAAACCGATCGCCCGCAAACGACCTGTCAGATTGTTTGCGGGCCTTTCCTTGTTTGCAAACTGAAAATTTGACCGTTCGGCACTACAGTTAAATGGTCTTGGCGACATCTGTACGTAGTTTTCAAAATGATCGGTGTTCCGATCTGAAAAGGTTTATTGGAAATATGAATCATCAGACGAAAATTCTTTTCCACAGACTTGATCGGCCTTGTAAGAATATATTCGATATTTCTATCTTTACCATTGACAATACTTGCCGACTTTTCCACATTTTTATTCACAGGCCCGACGGCAATGTTTTCCACAAGTATCCGCGTAAACTATTGCAATATAAGAGTATAGTTAAAGTATTTTCTACTTGACTTGCCAAAATTCAGGTGTAATATGGCTACACAGTCGAGATTGCTTACGGGCAGCTTGACCGGCACCGGGAGGTGGAACTGATGCGGTGACGCAAAGTTCGAGGGCAGCAGGAGCGGAAAGCCGCTGCACGGTACGCCCGGAGCCGAAGCCGAAAGGCTTGCTAGGATCGGCCGCAAGGCAATCGATCCGAGTTACCCGGATAAAAACGGGTAACGCCTACAGGAAATGATCAGCCTGAAAGGTGCTACGCCGCTCGCCGTCTCTTCGGAGAATTGGATGAGCCTCGTTGCCGGGAACGTAACCGGCGGTGGAGGAAAAGCCACCAAAACAAAAACCTAATGGAACCGTGCGTGAGAACGCAGCATGTTGTGAAAACAATATGGGTACTGACCGGAGACGGGCTCCCCGCAGAGACGCTTCGGGATACAAAATCGGTGGTTCAAACGTGTACATGCGAGAGCCGCCAACCACTTGTAAAGAACGCTTCGGCGTTTACAACAGGTAAAAAACAAAAGCGTTGCTGCGAGAGATCGCTGCAACGCTTTTGTTTTTTTCAGAGGCCAGCAAACTAAAGTTTGCGGGACAAGTGCGGGATCAATGCGGGAGTTCGTTGACATTGCTATTCCCTTCCTCAAACCATAGAATCAAAATGAATAATGTTCATTGACCGCGTAAAGATCAAGGTAAAGGCCGGTGACGGCGGAAACGGCGTGACGGCCTTTCGCCGCGAAAAATTTGTGCCTCGCGGCGGGCCGAGCGGCGGCGACGGCGGCGTTGGCGGCAGTGTATGGATGGAATCGGATGAAGGGCTGAATACGCTTCTACATCTGCGTTACAACCCTGAACACAAGGCCGAACGCGGCCGCCACGGTGAAGGCTCGAATCGCTCTGGAAAGGATGGAGCGGACATCACGATCAAGGTGCCGGTCGGTACGCAATTGTTTGATCCGGGAACAGGCAAACTGGTTTTTGACTTTACCGAGCCCGGATTGCGGCATCTAGTGGCAAAGGGCGGAAAGGGTGGCTGGGGAAACGCTCATTTCGCAACACCAACGCGGCGGGCCCCAAAATTTCATTTTCAGGGCCGCCCGGGTGACGAAAAAGAACTCCAGCTTGAATTGAAGCTCATCGCTGATGTAGGCCTTGTCGGCTTTCCGAACGCGGGCAAATCAACTTTGATCTCGGTTATCTCGGCGGCAAAACCAAAGATCGCCGATTACCCGTTCACAACCCTTGAACCGAATTTGGGAGTTGTCGATATGGGCGATTTCAAGACTTTTGTCGTCGCTGACATTCCCGGGCTGATCGAGGGAGCGTCCGAAGGCGCCGGCCTCGGCGACCGATTCCTGCGGCATGTCGAACGCACTAAGCTAATATTGCACTTGGTTGACGTATCCTCGTCCTCAGGACGCGATCCCGTCTCGGATTACGAGATCATCAACCGCGAACTGGCAAAATATAGCCGGGACCTAGCGGAACGGCCTCAAATAGTGGTCGCGACCAAATTGGATGCCCTGGATGAACCAGAACGGCTTGAATCATTGAAAAAACGGGCCAAGAAAGACAGGTCCCAGTTCTTTCAAATATCGTCTGTCGCCGGAACCGGTATTGACGAACTTTTGTTTGCGGTTGCCGCCGCTGTTGAGACGCTTGGAACCCGTTCCGAATCGATGCAGGCCGGTTATTGAGATGGAAAGGATCGCATATTTTGGCGGCACATTCGACCCGGTACACAATGGACATCTAGCTATTGCACGTTCCCTTATTGACCTATTCTCGCTCGATCGTTTTTACTTCCTTCCGGCCTTCCATGCTCCGCACAAGCCCGATCGGGTACCAACGTCCGGATATCATCGATATGCAATGTTATGCCTGGCGACCCAAAACGACAATAAGATAACGGTTTCGACACTAGAGTTAGAAAAAGGGGAAAAACGCTACACGATCGACACATTGTCTGAGCTTCACCGACTTCATCCGGATGCAAAGATCTTTTTTGTGATGGGGGCCGATTCCTGGTCTGACATTCGAACGTGGCATGATTGGGAAAGCGTGCTTTTAAGCTCAGACCACATTGTCGTCACGAGGCCGGGCTATGAAATTTCATTTGGCCATGTGACGGACAATGTACGAAAACGCATCGTTGACGTTCGCGGAAACCGGCCCGAATTGATAAACAGACGTGAACGCGGTATTTGGATAACCGACGCCGTTCATTTCGATACTTCGGCATCAGAACTGCGCTTCGACTTTAGCGACGGGCGTCTCGATCGCAAGGACGAAATTCCGCAAACGGTTGCAAAATACATTGAAAAGTACGAACTTTATAATTAATGGAAGAAACACAAGAGAAATTGCTTCACCGCGATTCGGTTAGGATCGAGATACCGAAGGTATCAACCCCGTTTCAGGAGATCGATCCCGAAGTCCAGCTTGCCGTCCGCTGCGCGGCCGATAAGAAGGCGGTCGATATACGCGTGCTCGACCTTCGTCAGATCGCAACGTTTACCGAGTTTTTCATAATTGCCAGCGGAACGAACCAGCGGCAGGTACAGGCTATCGCAGCCGAGATCACGGAACAGTTAAAAAAGCAGCTTAATTCCCGTCCCAACCGTGCCGAAGGTTATACATCGGGCGAATGGGTTCTGATCGATTTTGGCGATTTTATCGTCCATGTCTTCGACAAGGACGCCCGCGAATTCTACGATCTTGAACGCCTTTGGCGTGATGCTCAAAAAGTTGACCTACCGGCGGACCTATAATGAAATTCCGGTTTATCTGGATCGGCAAGACCAAAGACGCTAACTGGAAAGCGCTTCAGGAAGAATATCTGAAGCGCCTTTCGCATTTTGTGCGGTGCGAGATCAGCGAGATACGCGAATCTGCGGCTCACGATACAAAGGAAATCGAGGGCAAACGAATCTTGAATTTATTGAATCCAAAGAACTTCGTCTGCCTGCTTGATGTCTCCGGCAAGCAGATCGACTCGGCCGAAGTCGCCCGCGAAATCGAAAAATGGCAGATGCGGGGCATTAAAGATGTGACGTTTTTGATCGGCGGCGCCGACGGAGTATCAGCGGAGATTAGCAAAATTGCGGATTTTAGGTTATCTTTATCGTTTATGACTTTTACGCACGATATGGCGAGAGTCATTTTGCTAGAACAACTTTACCGTGCGTTTACGATTGTTAACGGTTTTCCATATCAGAAATGAAAAAAGCGTTGAAAGAAATAAAGGAAAGGCTGCTTGGTGAAAGGATCCAGCTGGTCGAAAAGCTCAAGGATAATGATCTGTCAGTGGACGATTCCGAAACACCTGATCCGGTTGACCTTGCCGTCAGAAATTATTCCAAGAATGTCATGCTCGCGGTCTCCGAGAACGAAAGCCGCCAGCTGATGCTCATTGACGAGGCTTTATTGCGTGTCGAGGATGACGAATACGGCTTTTGTCAGAACTGCGAAAAGGATATTACGCCAAAGCGGCTCGAAGCAATTCCGTGGGCCCGCTACTGTCTGAATTGCCAGGAGTTAGTTGAGCGCGGAATGCTTGATGACGAGCAGGCGTGATCTTCTGTGTGAGCCGTTATTGGGTTAGCGGCTCAAAAACTTTACTATTGCCTTCTCAAATTTAGCCCACAATGACGCTGCGGTTACTTTCCCGGCTGGCCGATCCGATCGTTTCTCTAATATATCCGCGAAAATGCTTGAGCTGCAGTGCTCCTGTCGATTCAACGGCAGACGGGCCGGCTTGCGGTGATTGCTGGTCAGAAACTACTGTTTTCAGCCATGATTCGTTGATCTGCTCAAAATGCGGCATTTCGGCTTCCTATGTAATTCCCGGCATCGATCCGTCATGCGGCGAATGCGGAGATCAACATTTTGATACTGCGCGATCGATCGGATCATATCAAAAAGCCCTGGCGGCAACTATAATTTATATGAAAGAGACGCCGCGATTACCGTTGAGGGCCCGCAAAGTTTTATTATCCGTTCTTGATGGATTTGACCTGGCGACTAAAACGATCGTCATTCCGGTGCCTCTTTCAAAACAAAGACGCCTCGAACGCGGCTTCAATCAGGCGGAGATCATTGCGGCAGCCGTCGCCCGCCATACCGCCTTTCAGATGGATGTACGCAGCCTTGTCAGGCGGATCGACATCCCGATGCACCGTGCCGCGATGGACAAAAAAGCCCGCGAAGCCTCGGTAAAGAACGCATTCGAGGTTGTCCGGCCCAATCTCATCGAAGGTAAAGATGTGCTGCTCATTGATGATGTGATGACATCGGGTGCCACAGCGTCACAATGTGCCCGTATTTTGAAAAAACATGGCGCGGGCAGGGTCATCGTTTTGACGCTGGCCCGCGCCGAACTGCGAAAGTAGATTTCGATCTAGGGAGCGTCCCTGCTCGGTGCGGGAACGTCACCCGGAATTCCCCAACCGGCAACCTGCAGAATTCCACCGGTGCTTCGGATAATAAACCAGGTTCCAGTTGAAGGACGCCAAACGGCAATATCATCCCGGCCGTCGGCGTCGTAATCGCCAACTATCGGAACATCGCCGCTTTCTCCCCAGCCCGTTACCGCAAAGCTGTTGTTCGAGCTCAATTTTTGAAACCACTGCCCGGTTGACGGTCTGAACAAGGCAAGGTCATTTCGTCCATCATTATCGAAATCCCCCGTCGCCGGAAGATCATTCGGCTCACCGTATTGGTTCACTTGTATCGCGTTGTTCGAACTGAAAACTGTGTACCAATTTCCATTCGAAGGCCTCCAGACGGAAAGATCGTATTTGCCGTCTCCATCAAAATCACCCGAGATCGGCAAATCGCCGACCTCGCCCCACTGGGCGTTAGTGATCCCGCCGTCTGATGACCTGAGCAGATACCAGGTACCGTTCGATGGCCGGTACATCATAAAATCCGCAAGGCCATCGGAATCATAGTCACCCGGCATCGGAACATCACCAAGCTGGCCCCAATTGGCAGTGCGAAGCGTAGAATCGCTGCTTCGGATATAGAACGAGATACCCGTCCCCGGATTGAAATGGCCAAGGTCCGTTCTGCGGTCGCCGTCATAATCCTCGGGAGCAATTGGAGCATTAGGAAACCCTAATACCTGGGAACGCACCGTACCCGAATTCGAGTTGATTATGTACCAGGTAATGTCGTTACCGCGATACACAGATAGGTCCGTGCGAAAATCACCATCAAAATCCGTATTTGCCTTAGCCGGAACGATCTTCTGAATTATCCCGTTTCCTGCATGGACGACATAAAGCTCGCCGTCCTCGTCTTCGCCAAACGAAACGAGGTTAAAGTCGGTAATGTCGTGCAGCGGCAGCTGTTGTCCGCCGTGCCAGAGCAGAATTTCACCGGTGCAGTAATCGCCGTAAATGTACGAACCATCGGGCAAGGTTCCCTGCGTTCCTCGATAAACATAGCCGCCGGTAATGGAGCAGCGCGACGTTGTGTTCTGGCTGCTGTAAACAAAGACCGGAGCTACATAATTTGCGGGCGTACACGGGTCGGGGCCGAGATTGGTACAGGTATTTCCTTCAAAAATGCGCCAGCCGTAATTGCCTCCGTTCGTAATAATATCGACCTCTTCCCATGAGCCCTGTCCGACATCCGCGGCCCAAAGCTGTCCGTTCTCGCGGTCAAACGACCAGCGGAAAGGGTTTCGCATTCCAACCGCATATATCTCATCAGCGCCCGGCGTGGCGCCGGCAAACGGATTCGTCGGCGGGATCGCGTAGCCGCTAGGCACATTCACGTCGATCCTAAGCACCTTTCCAAGCAGCACATTAATGTTCTGTGCATTGTTCGGCGGATCATTTCCCGATCCGCCGTCGCCCGGAGCGGCATAAAGATAGCCGTCCGGGCCAAACCCGATCGTCCCGCCGTTATGGTTGTTGTTAGCAGAATGCTCGATCGTCAACAATGGCTTTTCAGTTGTAAGGGCAACGTTTGGATTTGCCTGAGACGCTTCAAATTCACTGATCCTAAGGTCACCGTCAGTCAATGTGTAATAAACAAAAAACCGGCGGTTTGTCTCGTATTGCGGATGGAACGCAAGGCCCAAAAGACCGCGTTCTCCTGTTATGTTGGTCAGGCCTGTAATATTCAGGAACTCGGTCGGAACATTTGAACCAGGCTGAACTACCTTAATTATCCCAGCCCGTTCGACAATAAAGATCCGCTTCGAGCCGTCACCGGCGTGCGTCAGAAATATTGGAGCGGCCAGCCCTGCAAATCTCGTCTGCAGGCGGGTTGCCCGAAGGACAGTCGTGCCGGCGCCAAATATTTCAAGCGACAACGCAAAAAATATGGATGCCGCGATGAAGAACAACTTACGACTCATAGATCACTTCCCTCCTAAGAATACACTGCCCTGACTTGGCTACGGCCGGTTCCATTAGTTGGAAACAGATAGACTGCGGCCGATCGGCGGTCCGGCCAGTAATGGAAAAACTTCATTCTGCAGAAAACCCCTAAACAGTGGGCTAACAAGGGCGTAATTGATTGTAACGATTGAAGCGTCAGGTGTGCAAGGCATTTATAAACGGTATGGAACACCTTTATCACGAAGCCGCCGGTCCTCATTTTCAAGATTTTGAAGCCGAAGCGTTACGTCCGGCCCCATTGTTAATTCGGAAGCACGTCCGCGTTTCAGATGTGCGAAGCCGGCCGCAGCGATCATTGCCGCATTGTCGGTCGAAAGGTGCCTCGACGGAAAATAGACAGGCATTCCCATCCTCTCCGCCGCTTTGGCAGCGGCACCGCGCAATGCCTGGTTACATGCGACCCCGCCGGCAATAATCAGCGTTTTTGCTGAAAGTCCGCCTGAGGCTTTTTCAACCGTTCCGATCAGGGAACCAATTACGGTCTCTTGAAATGCTAATGCGATATCGCAAATCTCTTGTGTCGGCACATCTCCTTCGGTAAGCGGTGCAATTGAATTTTCACGGGTGTATCGGGCAACGGCGGTCTTCAACCCGCTGAAACTGAAATCAGGACGCCCATCGGAGATCTTTGCACGCGGAAACTTTATTCGGCCCGATACGCCCTTTGTTGCCGCCTGTTCGATGACCGGACCGCCCGGATAGCCCAATCCCAACATTTTGGCCACCTTATCGTATGCCTCGCCCGCCGCATCGTCCCGTGTGCGCGAAATTACTTTATATGATCCTTCCTCCGGCATATAGAACAGATTGGTGTGGCCGCCGGAGACTATCAATCCGAGTGCCGGAAATACCACCGGCGGATTCTCGAAATTTACCGAATATACATGTCCTTCGATATGATTGACGCCAATGCAGGGGATGCCGAGCCCAAACGAAAAGGATTTTGCATACGAAACGCCTACCATCAACGAGCCGACAAGCCCCGGCCCCTGCGTAACGGCTACCGCCTCAATATCTGCTTTGTCAATGCCTGCTTTTTCGATCGCGGCTTCCACGATCGGGCGAATACGGGCCAGATGTTCACGCGATGCCAGTTCCGGAACAACTCCGCCGTAAGGCCGATGAAGCGAGATCTGCGAAAAGATCTCGGATGACAATATCTCCCGCCCGTCGCGCACGATCGCGGCGGCCGTTTCATCGCAAGAACTTTCGATTCCGAGAACGATCATAAGGTCGATGAAAATTACGAACTGCCTTAATTATATCGAATGGCCGCCGAGATAAAAATGCCCGGCAAAAATGGATGTTCTAAAGACTAAGACCGAGTCGATCGTATAGGCAATTCAAATGCGGGCCGAGCGGAACAAACCGGACCTATTGCTTATTTATCCGAATTGCTCCGCCCAAACCGCAATCAAAGACTACTTGATCCACCAGGAATTTTTCGGTATTTCAAACGTCTCGCGTCCAAAAGTCCCCGTGATCTCAAATGTCGCCGTCCAGCTTCGCACAGCTTCAATTTCTGACCTGTTAATTTTCACCGCGTTGCGGGATTTTGACTGCCGTTGGCGGGCCGCTGATCGGTCCCGCTATCGGAAGCCATTTTCAGAAAACCACCAAAGAACAAAATAGCAGCGATCAATATGATCGCGGCAAGTGAAAGAAGCGCCCAGTGAACACCACGGAATGCTTTCGCGGTGTCTTCTCTAACTAATCTTTCCTCTCCATCTACTGTAATAACCTGTTTCGCCATTTTCCCTCCTCGTTTCCGCTGCACAAGTAGTGCATCGCCGCATCTTAACTCCGCTATAAAACAAGCAATGCTCGTGCCAATTGAAAAACTACGGGGTTTTATTGGGGCCCGGATCGCAGATAGACACTTGTTATCGTTTGCCGGATCAATAAGTGTACTACTTTCAAACACTCAACATTTTACCCGCGAAATTTCCTGGGCAGAATAAATATTTGAACTTTTCTTGTTCTCGGTTCACGGGAAAATTACAGCAAAAAACAGGCTTATTGTTGACAGAAATTCCAACTGGTTTAACTTTACCGATGATTTATAATTTCGATTTGCGAAAAAGAACTTGACGTATCCGGCGATAGCTGGAAAAATTAGTGTTTTCAGACTATCTTCGATAAATGATGTTCAACGTGACCGGTCTTCTCGGGCACGCAGTGTATTTCTCGAGAATTGAGGACCATAGGCCTGTTTACATCTCAGTGGTTAGTATTGTGTCCGCTGACGAAATGTATTCTCCCATACGGAGCAAATGGCCCAAAGTGCATTGTTGACTTACAAGTCCGCGATAACTTTCGAAATACACGCCCTAAAATCGTAAGGAGTCAAAGCTTCACCCAAGGAGTAAAAGGATGACGAAGGCAGTAAATCTCGTTCTTACCGCGTTGGTGCTAGGCCTATTATGCGCACCGGCGGCATTTGCCCAGGCAACCGAGTTTTCATATCAAGGCCTCTTGAAAGATAGCGGTTCGCCTGCAAACGGTGCTTACGATCTCGAGTTCCGGCTCTTCAGCGCACTGTCGGGCGGTTCGCAGATCGGCTCTGAAATATTTTTGAGCCCGGTTACCGTAACGGACGGAGCTTTTTCAGTACAGCTCAACTTTGGCCCAAACGGATTTCCCGGAGCTGACCGCTTTCTTGAGATCGCGGTAAGACGCAACGGTGTTGGTTCGCTCGTGGTCCTTGGACCGCGGCAGAAGATCGCGAGTGCTCCTTACGCGATCCAAAGCCTTCAGGCGGCGAGTGCCACATCGGCTGTAATTGCTCAAAACTCGCTTAATTTGGGTGGTGTCAGCGCGGCGCAGTACGTGCTGGGCACCGATTCCCGGTTAACCGACTCACGCAATCCGACGGCCGGAAGTACAAACTACATTCAAAACACGTCATCTGCTCAGGCATCAAGCAATTTCAATATTTCCGGAACCGGCACGGCCAATATATTGAACACTACTACCGGATACAATTTTGGAGGTTCCCGTATATTGAGCGCTTCCGGATTGGATAACATTTTTGCGGGTAACGGATCAGGCTTGCTTAACACGGGCGTTAATAATGCTTTCTTTGGCTCCAAGGCCGGATTTGAAAACAAGGCAGGATCCTTTAATGCGTTTTTCGGGCCTTACGCCGGTGAAAAGAATGTTACCGGAAATAACAACTCATTTTTTGGATATTATGCCGGAAACGGCACGACCTCGGGAAGTGACAATTCGTTCTTCGGAAATCGGGCCGGCCAGGTAAATACGACCGGGCAGTTCAATTCGTTTTTCGGAACATTCAGCGGCTTTTTCAATAACACCGGATCGGATAACTCGTACTTTGGAAATGAGACCGGCTACAACAACACGGATGGAAGCCGAAACTCTTTTCTTGGTTCAAAAGCTGGACGCGAGAACAAGTCCGGTTCCGACAATGCCTTTCTTGGTTCATTTGCCGGCAGAGCAAACACCTTTGGGTCGAACAACTCATTCGTCGGCTCAAACGCCGGTCAGGCAAACGACACAGGAATCAACAATTCCTTTTTCGGTGCTGGTTCCGGCTTTAATAATACGGCAAGCAACAACACATTTTTAGGAACCGACTCAGGCCGGGCTAACATTTCAGGTGCTCACAACACATTCATTGGCCGCAACGCAGGACTTGCAAATACTCTTGGTGAACTGAACGTATTTATCGGCATGAACGCAGGCCAGGCAAACACGCTTGGAAAGTCGAACACCGTGATCGGAGCCGAGGCAAATCTTTCCGGGCCAAACCTGCAATATGCGACTGCCATAGGGGCTGAAGCTGTAGTAAGTACAAGCAACACAATTGTTGTCGGTCGTCCCGCCGACCAGGTTCGCGTTCCCGGAGCATTGAATGTCATCGGTAACTTGAATGTCACAGGAACGCTGGCGGCCGGAAATTTCAGTATCTCCGCGTCAACCCTAACTGGAGTAGTTGGCACGGCAAACGGCGGTACGGGTATCTCGTCGTCGGGCATGGCCGGAAGATTTTTGCGAAGTAACGGATCGGGTTGGGAAAGTGCGCCGTTCCTTGTGGCGGATGTGCCGGCGGGAAGCAGTTTCTATGTCCAAAACGGGACCAGCCAACAGGGCTCGACAAATTTTAATATCAGCGGCAACGGGACGGCCGGCGGAATATTGTGGGGCAATGCCGTGAACTCGACCACACAATATAATATCGCTTCGGAACGTGTTCTCAGCACGCCTGGAATAGGAAATCTGTTTGTCGGACGTTTTGCCGGAACTGGTAATACAACCGGCGGGTCGAACTCATTTGTCGGAAACGGTGCCGGCGGCCAGAATACAAGCGGCAGCGGCAACTCATTTTTCGGCTCGAACGCGGGCGGCGTTTCGTCAAGCGGCAGCAACAATACGTTCTCGGGGAATAACGCAGGCTCGGGCACTTCAACGGGCGGCGGCAACTCATTCTTTGGAAACAACGCCGGACAGACAAATACGGTTGGCGGAAACAATACGATCATTGGTGCGAGTGCGAACGTCGGTGCCAATAACCTGAGCTACGCTACGGCGATCGGCGCCGA
>Ga0138256_10001402_pt1 | contig 26017 bp, 25 predicted proteins | sample KNB2016incub_MG_FD_105486 | JGI IMG/M metagenome (GOLD analysis project Ga0138256, IMG submission 105486) | Active sludge microbial communities from wastewater in Klosterneuburg, Austria - KNB2014incub_MG | ecosystem: Engineered > WWTP > Activated sludge > Unclassified | place: Austria...
AGATGAGGGCCACGCCCGCATGGACGACTCAGAGACCAACGACGAGAACTCGGGACAGCGCGCGCCTTGCCTAACGGCGCTTGGCTCCGCGTGGGGGGGCCCTAGGCGAGCCACTTCACGAGGAGTGAACGGAACTGGCGCCATTCCGGCAATCGCGTAATAGAACCGGCGTTTTACCCTTAGTTGTCAGCCCAAGTTTCGGGGGGGTCATGGAACAGATTGAGGCGCGAAATATCCAGAAGGTTTATCGGTCTGCGGACTTGACGCGCGTCGTCGCAATCGATGGGCTCGACTTGGACGTTCGCCGTGGGGAGTTTCTGTGCCTGGTTGGGCCGAGCGGGTGCGGGAAGTCCACCTTTCTTTCCATGCTGGCCGGTCTCGACCATCCTACCGGGGGAGATCTCCTGATCGAGGGAATGCCGATCACGTCTCCGCGTGCGGAAGTGGCGATGGTATTCCAAGAGCACGCACTGTTTCCGTGGAAAACCGTGTTGCAAAACGTGGCGATCGGCCTACGCGCACGCGGCGTGCGCAGAAAGGAGGCGGAGAATACAGCGCGGGAGTTCACCGAGATGGCTGGGCTCAAGGGTTTCGAGGACAAGTATCCGTTCGAGCTCTCCGGCGGCATGAAGCAGCGCGCCGGAATTGCACGAGCGCTCGCGGTCAGTCCCGAGGTTCTTCTCATGGACGAACCGTTCGGCGCGCTAGATGCCCAGACGCGGATCTTCTTCCAGGAGGAACTGCTGCGGATTTACGACCAGTTCAAGAAAACGATCATCTTCGTCACGCACAACGTCGAGGAGGCTGTTTTCCTCGGGGACCGAGTTGTCGTCATGACGTTTCGCCCCGGCAGAATCAAGGAGATCGTCCCGGTCAACATCGGCCGACCGCGGACCCTGAAGATCATGGGGGACAACCTGTTCCTCAAAACGCGAACCTCCATATGGGAGATTCTGAGCGAGGAGGCGATCAGCGGCTACAGGGCCCAGAAAGGCGCTACTTGATAAGCAGGGGGAGAAACCATGAGCAGTGAGGAAAGCACCAGATTCCAAACCGGGGAGCTCGGCCGCGCGGGCGCGCGTGCGAGAGTGTTTGCGCCGTTGCGGCGCATCGTCGTCAACGGGCTCATCTTCCTTGCGCCCATCGCCGTCGTCGTACTCCTCTGGCAGGGCATGACGATCGCCTCGGGGTGGCCGAAATATCTCCTTCCCGGACCGCTGGTGGTCGCGGAAACATTCTGGAACCTTCTGACATCCGGCGTGCTACTCAACAACTTGCTGGCGAGCATGGGCCGGCTGCTGATAGGGTGCGTCGCGGCCTTTGTCCTTGCCGTCCCGCTCGGCTACGCCATCGGGACGTCGCGGATCGCGGACCGGATGTTTTCGCCTGTCGTCTCCGTCACCCAGCCGATACCCGGAATCGCCTGGATTCCCCTCGCGATTCTTTGGTTCGGCCTCGGGCCGTTGGCGGTGGGCTTTGTTATTTTTCTGTCCGCGTTTTTCCCGATCCTGCTGAACACCACGACGGGGGTGAGAACGGTAACCCGGGAACTCATACGGGTCGGGCGCGTGTTCCAGTTCCCGCGCCGGATGATGGTGTTCGATGTCGTGCTTCCGAGCGCACTGCCCTATATCGTTACCGGGGTGAGGTTAGGCTTCGGCTACGGCTGGCGCGCGTTGGTAGCTGGCGAGATGATCGCGGCGAGCAGCGGTCTGGGATCGATGATCTTCGAAGCGCGGGATTTCCTGAGGACCGACGAAGTCATCGTGGGAATGATCACCATCGGGCTCTTCTGGGCAGCGGTTGAAAGGCTGCTGTTGAGACGGATCGAGAAGCAAACCATAGAGAAATGGGGCTTGGCGAGCGCAGCGGCGTAGGGTCACTCAAGGAGGCAAACATGAGGACATTGATAGCGGTCATTTTGTTTGGTTTTACGTTCCTGGCGTCGGGCCCTGGCAATGCGGAAACGGTCATCCGGTACGCAACGCTTACCTCGATCAACAAGGCCCCCGCGGCCCTGGTGGCGCAGTCGAAAGGCTTTTTCGAGAAGCACGGCGTCAAGGTTGAAATGAAGCTCTTCCCGTCGGGCAGGACGGCTATCGAAGCCATGGCGGCCGGCCAGTTCGATATCGGCATGTTCGGCGATATTCCAGGGCTTGCCTTGCTGCTACAAGGCTACCCCGGAAAGATTGTCGCCGCCGGTCTTGGAGGACCCGCGCGCCAGGTGCTCACGGTGCCCGTAGACTCCAATCACCAGAGCCTGAAGGACCTGAAGGGCAAACGCATCGGGCTCACCAAGAACTCGACCGACGAAATCGCCCTGGAGGCGACGATGCGCAAGCAGGGGTTGCAGTGGTCGGATTTCCAGGTGATCAACCTCCAGCCGTCGGAAAAGGCCACGGCGCTGAAAACGGGCGGCGTGGACGCGATCGAGGCGTGGGAGCCCGTGCCGTCTATCATCGTCGTCAACAAGATCGGGAGGCGCCTCCTGTCGGCTGACGGTGACATTCCGGATATCGTGGGCGTCACGATAGCGAGCGAAAAAATATTGAAGGAAAACGCCGACGCCGTGATTAGATTCCTGAGGGCGCTCCACGAGGGGGCTGTTTATGCCCAAGCCCATCCGGATGAGATGGTGGACCTCTTGGCGAACGAGCTCAAGGTGAACCGGGAGGTGCTGATCCAGGCGATTCCCACCCAGTGGTGGTACATCGAGCTCTTCGGCGACACCTTCGGCAACTGGCAGCGTTCAGCCGACTTCATGCGCCGGATAAAACGCGTGAGCCAGCCGTTCGACGTGCGCGCCCTGGTCGATTCTTCGTACCTAGCCAAGGCGCTCGGAAAGAGCTATCCGCTCAAGGAGCCCGCGTCCCAGGCGATCAAATACCCGGTCGTCACGGTTAAGCAGTGAGACGGGTTGACGATTTCAGATCTCAGGACACACATTGCAAGGGGGCATGCAAATGGAAAAAGTTGTCATTACCGCAGCGATTACCGGCGCGTTTTTGTCCAAGGAGCAGCACCCGGCGCTTCCGGTCACGCCTGAGGAGATCACGGCCGAAATCAAGCGCTGCTACGACGCGGGCGCGACGATCGCGCACCTGCACGCGCGCCACCCTGACGCCAACGTGAGCGATTACGAGGCGCTTGGGATGACGATCCGGATGATCAACGAGACGTGCCCGATTATCACCCAGATCGGAACCGGCGTTCGCAACCGCTGGGGCGAGATCCGCACCGAGGAGGAGCGCCTGGAGAACTTCCTTGACAGCGTCCACCCGGAACCGGACATGATCACGATCAACGCCGGGTCGTTCCATTTCCGCATCCAGGGCAAGAAGGAGCCGATGGGGAGCAAGGGCCGCTCGTACCTGTACTCGAACAGCCCGCAGCTCATCGCCGGATTCAGCCGGGGCGCGATGGAGCGCAACTATGGCGTTGAGTTCGAAGCGTTCGATGCCGGGCAGATCGAGAACGTGAAGGCGCTCGTTGGGACTGGCGTGCTTCCGCAGGACTATCCGCTCAACTTCGACTTTGTGCTGGGAATTGGTGGGGGCGCACCCGCCACGCCGAAGATGCTCCAGTACATGGCGGACGCGATCCCGAATGGCGCGCACTGGACGGCGATGGCGATAAGCCAGCACCAAGCGCCGATTACCACCATGGCGATGATTCTGGGCGGCGGCGTGCGCGTGGGGTTCGAGGACAACGTCTACCTGTACAAGGGCACGCTCGCCACGTCGAACGCGCAGTTCGTCGAGCGCGTGGTCAAGATTGCCCGAGAGATCGGACGCGAGGTCGCCACGGTGGAGGAGGCGCGGGAGATTCTGCGACTTCCGAAATCACCCGCGCAGGTGCGAAGACCAACATCGATGTAGAGGTGGGCCCAGAATAGTTGCGGATGGTTGGGAAGAGCAAGTTGTTGGTGTCATCCAATCTCAGCGCAATAGAGGCGCGGCGACTCATCGGGCTTAAGGAACTGTCGCCCGTTGAGCTCCTGGAATGCTGCATTTCGCGCATCGAGAATGCAAATCCCGTTCTCAACGCGATCGTGGCGGCGGATTTTGCCGTTGCGCGCCGGGAAGCCCGCCATGCCGAGGCTGCGGTGCTCAGGGGCGACAAGCTCGGCAGGTTGCATGGAATTCCGGTGGCGATAAAGGACCTGTGCGATACGGCAGGTCTGCGCACGACGTACGGCTCCCTGGTCTTTCAGGATCACGTGCCGAAGGCCGACGACCCGGTGGTTGCGAATATGCGCGGCGACGGGGCGATCATCGTCGGGAAAACGAACACCCCCGAATTCGGAGCTGGCGGAACGACGGTGAACAGAGTTTACGGCGTGACGAGAAACCCTTTCGATTCAACGCGCACCTGCGGTGGGTCGTCAGGCGGCTCGGCGGTCGCGGTCGCGGCGGGAATGGCCACTGTAGCCACCGGCTCGGATACGGGGGGCAGTCTCAGGATCCCCGCGTCGTTTTGCGGGGTCGTTGCGTACCGGCCCACTCCCGGCCTCGTACCCTCAAGGGCGAACCGGGTTGGCTGGACGGCGTTCGGCACTCAGGGGCCAATTGCGCGAACGGTTGCCGACTGCGCACTCGTCCTCTCCGTGATGGCGGGGAGGAAAGCGGGCGCTCACGTGGATCACCCTAGCGAAGCGTGCTTCGGCAGCGGGGGGTGCGACATGAGCCTGGCCAAACTGAGGGTCGCGTTCTCCGAAGATCTTGGCTTTGCGTCAGTTTCGGACGTGATCCGCGTGGGCTTCCGTGCGCGGATGGAAGTTCTGGAAAGCATGTTTGCCCGGGCGGAAAGTGCCGACCCCGAATTGGGCGAGGCGAACCGCGTATTTTGGATACTGCGGACGAGCCACTTGGCGTCTGCCCACCACCGGCATTACCTCGAGCGCCCGGGACTGCTTGGGCGCAATGTCACTTCCGCGATAGAGGCGGGGCTAAAGTGGTCCGAGGGGGAGGTGCGTTGGGCCGTCACCGAGCAGCAGCGGATAGTCTCCCGCTTCGAGCGGTTCATGCGTGAATACGATCTCCTGATTTCTCCAGCCACGGCGGTACCGCCCTTTCCCGTGGGTCTTCCGTATTGTTCCGAAGTCGACGGGCAGGCCCTCGCAAGCTATACCGACTGGCTATCCATCGCATACGGCCTGAGCCTCTCCGAGGCGCCGGTGTGCCTACTTCCTTGCGGCCTCGACATGACAGAAATGCCATTCGGGCTGCAGATCGTTGCGAAACGCGGGTGCGATCGCTTTCTGCTGCGGGCGGCGGCGGCGATCGAGGCCTGCCTTGCCGCCACTCCATGGCTTTCGCGACCGCGGCCGCCCGTTGCGTCAGTTTAGTGACATGCGCGGAGAGAAATTCGATTTCATCGTCGTCGGTGCGGGTTCCGCCGGTTGTGCGCTGGCGGCGCGGATCGCCGACCGCGCGAAATTCCACGTGCTGTTACTGGAAGCCGGTCCTCGCGATACGAGCCCGTGGATCCATATCCCGATTGGCTACGGAAAAACGATGTTCAGCCCCAAGGTGAATTGGTGCAGCACATCCGCGCCGATTGCCTCTCTCAATAACAGGTCGATTTATTGTCCGCGAGGAAAGGTCCTCGGCGGCGGCAGTTCGATCAATGGCCTGCTCTACGTAAGGGGCCAAAAGGAGGACTTCGATCATTGGGCAGCGCTCGGCAACCCGAGCTGGGGCTGGGAAGACGTTCTCCCGTACTTTCTGAGACTGGAAGACCACTATGACGGCCGGACCCTCTATCACGATGTGGGAGGGCCGATGCGGGTGTCTCCTATCGAGAGCCCGAGCATCCTCGCCAGGGCGTTCGTTCAATCGGCCATCCAAGCGGGACTGCCACGCAACGTAGATTTCAACGGCGAGACCCAGGAGGGCGCGGGGTATTTCGACCTGACGACGAAGAGGGGGCGGCGGGTAAGCACGGCGACGGCATATCTAGGGTGGCACAGGCGCCGCGGAAAGCTCTCGGTCAAAACCGCTGCCGTCGCCAAAAGAATTCTCGTTCGTGACGGCGTGGCCGCCGCGGTTGTGTACGACCAAGGCGGCCGGGAGCATGTGGCGTACGCCGCGAAAGAAGTCTTCGTGAGCGCGGGGGCGATAGGCTCGCCGGCGCTACTGCAACTGTCGGGAATCGGAGACCCAGAGCTCTTGGCGGCTAGGGGCATCGCCACGGTGCTGCCCCTTCCCGGGGTCGGGCGCAACCTCCAGGATCACTTGAGGGTGCGCCTGACCTATCGATGCTCGGAAGCCGTGACGACCAATGACGATCTCAGCGCCTGGTACCGGAAGGCTAAAGTGGGTTTGCGTTACGCGTTCTTTCGGGACGGGCCCATGGCCGTCGGAATCAATCAGGCCGGAGCGTTCGCAAGAACCGATCCGGGCTTGGATCGCCCCGATGTCCAATTCATGTTTGGCACATTCAGCGCGGATCTCCAAGGAGGCAAGATTCACCCGTTCTCGGGATTTACCCTGGCACTGGGCGTGTTGCGGCCGGAAAGCCGCGGATACGTGCGAATCAAATCGGATGACCCGTACGAGGATCCGGAAATCCAGCCGAACTACCTCGCCACGGAATATGACCGCGTGACCTTATTGAAGGCGATCAGACTCGGGCAGTCGATTGTCAGCACTCCTCCCCTGAGTAGCTTCATCGAGGCGCCCCATGCGCCGGACTCGGAATGCCGCACCGACGACCAGCTCTTGAAATTTGTGCGCGCTTATGCCAACGGCCTCATGCATCCCTGCGGCACATGCAGGATGGGGGCTGATCCCATGTCGGTCGTGGATGGAAGTCTGCGAGTGCACGGCGTCCCGAACCTGAGGGTCGTCGACGCGTCGGTGATGCCAGCCATCACTTCGGGGAACATTAACGTGCCGACAATAATGATTGCCGAGAAAATCAGCGATCAGGTCGTGGCGCGTCATGTGTGAAGCGGAACCTTGGCCCAGAAGCAGAAGAACATTCGGTTCGACCTGGCTGACTAGTTCTCTAAACGGGCTTTCATCCTCCATATTCCAGTTCAAGCAGTTCGTCATTTATTAACCAATGGCCCAATCCCCATTCTAATCCTCGCACACTATAGGACCGAGGTTCAGGCCGGGAATCTCATGATGTTCCACACCACTTTGCAGTATGACGCTAGTCGATCCTGTGGCGGGGAGGCTAACGCCGCGTAGTATCTTACCGACCAAGAGCGGTTCGAGACCTGTCAGACCGCCGTGCTGGCGTTCAGAGGATACGGTTATGCCAGGCAGTACCGTATGGAATGCTACTAAGATAGATTTTAATCTCCGCATCGCCCGGCTCGGCGCGCAATTTTGGTGCCATGCTGCGTCGCCGAGAACATGCTGGGTCTGCCGAAGTCATATTGAGGGAGTATTGCAGTTTGGACGACTCTTTTCGATTTGCCCGAGCGAAGCACGCCGCTACGGTGCGACCTCTGAATCGGCGCGGAGAGATGCCTGCTGAATCAATCGCCCTACGAGCCTTCGCCGTGCTAGAGGAGATCGTTCGCGCGGCGGCGCCGATGTCGCTGGACGAGGTGACGCATGCGCGCGGCCTGCCCAAGCCGACGGCCTTCCGTATCCTGAGCCTGTTGCAGTCCGCGGACCTGCTCCGCCGCGAACCGCTGACAAAGCGCTACACGGTGGGGCCGAGGCTGACAGCGTTCGCGCTCGACCTTTGGCGCCAGTCGACACTGCGCGTGCAGTGGCACCGCGCCCTCGAACTGGCGGTCGATGAAATCGGTGAGAGCTGCAACCTGACGATCCTCGAGGGCGACAAGGTGCTTTATCTGGATCGGGTCGAGACGCGGCGACCGCTGCGTCTTCACCTCGAGCCCGGCACGCGTGTGCCGCTGCATTGCACGGCGAGCGGCAAGTTGTTCCTTTGCCAGATGAGTCGCAAAGAGATGGACAAACTGGTAGGTCCCGAGCCGCTTGAATCGTTCACCAGCAAGACGATCACCCAACTTGCCGACCTATACGCGGAACTCGATCGGGTACGCGAGACGGAGGTCGGGACGCACGACTGCGAGTTGTTTGATGACTCGGTCGCGGTCGCGGTGCCGATCACCGACTCGTCAGGGTACACATATGCGGCCGTCGCCGTGCATGCGCCGTCGTCGCGCGAAAGTGTCCGGAGCTGCATGCGGCACCTGCCGACCCTGAGGGCTGCGGCTGCGAGCATTGCGGCGACGATGACGCCTCCGCCGACGGGGCCAGCGGACGGTCGGCCGGACCAACCGCTGCTACCGGCCGCGCTGTCGGCACGCTCGAAACGCGAGGCTACGGCGGATCATATCCCTGACGTCGTCCCAGAGAACTTAGGCACTTCAAAACTGGAGTAGGCTGCTCCGCAGGTCCCCTGAAGAGGACGACGGAGGAGCGATGAAGAAGTCCAAGCGTAAGAACGCGATGAATCAATTCGCAATCCTGTACGGCGAACGATTCACGAGCTCACGCCCGTGAAACCCGCCTCGCACACAGAATTTCTGACAGGCCCCTTCAACGCGGGCCGCGCCAGCTTTTTTGAGGCGACATCCTGCAGGATCGCTTTGTCCAGGCTCAGCTCGGCGACAAGCCTCTTCAGCCGGGTGTTTTCCTCCTGCAGTTGCTTGAGCTCGGGCACCTGATCGGACTGAAACCCGGCGCACTACTTCTTCCAGCGGTAGAACGTCTGCTCGGAGATTCCGACTCGCCAAATGAGGTAGGTCACCGGCATCCCGAGCTCGGCCGGCTTGAGCACGACGACGATCTGCTCGACCGAAAAGCGCTTGCGTTTCACGACAAACTCCTTGGCCCCCTGTCCGGGGCTAAGTTTGCTGAAAAACTCGCTCTCGACTCTGTCTACCTGTCCGCTAGCTCGAAGCTTCGCGGAAAGAGCTGCACCGCATGCGATGGATAGATTAGCGCCGACAATTCCATTGGCTCCAAGCATTCCCACAGACGGATCGATAATATGCATCGGCCCTCCTTTCCCTTTATTGCATCCGGTCTGCTTTTCGAGGAATTCAGCCATCATCGCCTTCAAATCGCCGCCTTTAGCAATATAATGTCCTTTGGCTCGGTGCGTGCTAAAGATATAGTCGTCTTTATTCAAGACAGCGCAGGCACCAGCAGCGACGGCCTCCTGCCCCAATGTGAGGTGATATGATCCTTTCATCCCTTCACGATATAATTCGATGAGCTTTTCCTCAAAGCGCCGCATGAGCAACATCTTTGAATACATATCAACAAGTATGTCTTTGGATATTTTCATCAAGGCCTCCTGTTGCTGTTGTTACCCTTGGTTGTGAAGGTTCTGCTATATCGCTCTGAATAATTGAGTCATGCAGATCAGCTTATCGCGTCGTACGATTCCGCGTCCCTCAATAGATTTATCGAGAGTTTCTTGCATCGAATTCTTTAGCTTTTCATTCATCGAGTCGCGCGCTCCAAGCTCTGACGAGCTGGGTTATGCTCTCAAGGCCTTAGGCGCTGGCACCGAGACCGACGTCGCACTGGTGAGCAATGCGGTCGTTATTGACTGGGTATTGAACGCAAGCGGCTACCGGTCCGGTGCGTTTTAAAAGTAGCTCTTGATCCGTTCTGGCTGTCCGGTCAGTCGGCCATTCCGATCAGGCGCGCATCGGCTTTGCCGAGATGTATCCCGACGAGACCCTGGTCAACGCCGTGCGCTTCCTGCGCACGGCCGTCGCTTACTGCGCTTCGCTCGGGGTACGCATCCGGCGCCTGCTCACCGACAACGGCTCGGCGTTCCGTTCCAAGGCGTTCGCGCAGGCTTGCGCCGAACTGAAGATTCGACACAGCTTCACGCGCCCCGACCGGCCGCAGACCAACGGCAAGACCGAACGCTTCATCCAGTCGGCACTGCGCGAGTGGGCCTACAACTTCGTCTACCAGAGCTCGGCCGAGCGCACCGCTAACCTCGACGCCGGGATCCACCACTGCAACTGACATCGCCCGCAAAACAAGGCATCGGAGGCCTCGAACCCATGTCCAGACTCAAAGCCTTTGTGAACAACCTCTTGACGCTTCACAACTCGTAGGAGTTCACCGCAGCGATCACCGTCGTACGCGACATCTCATCGCGCCGCCGGTCCTTTCGGTTGGTGCATCCAATCGCATGTTGCGTTCGAGAGTCGGTTTCGTGCATACGCAATTGGACATTACGACTCACTGAAAGTCCATATGTGATGCCGTATCATGACCCTGCCTTGGTTTCATTTTCACCGATTCATGCCGCCATAAGCTCTCGTTCGAAGTCGGAGGGCGTTCTGTAGCCGATGCCGCTGTCAATCTTGACGTGTTCACCCGCGACTCTGCCCTTGCGATGAAGAGCCATCTTCTCAGAGACTAGCTGACCGAAGAGGTCGGGTAGGTCACCATCTCGACTGCCTTGAGCGACCCGTCGGCCGCTGGCGTATGCTGGCGGCCGGTATCGCGAGAGACCTCACACTTGCCAAGACGGAGAACTACTTTGGTGCGATACCTGCGCTTTCGATAACCGCCCGCCAACGAGCGAATTCGCTTCGAATGTGATCATCGAGTTCGCTAGGTTGATTCCCGACGGACTCAATACCGAGCTCGCGCAGCCGATTGACCACCTCAGGCTCTTTCAAGACCGCCGCCACCTCGTCGCGAATCCGCTGTCTTGTTGCGGCAGGTGTGCCGGCCGGGGCAACCATAGCAAACCAAGTATCAGAAATGACGGCTGGATAGCCCGCCTCTGACAAACTGGGCACATCAGGCAGCGACGCAATACGGTTCTTTGACGTGACCGCTATTGGAACAAGAGACTTGTCGCGAACGCGCGGCAATGCATTCCCGGTATCGACAAACATCATGTCCACCCGGCCGGCTATGACGTCCACCAAAGCAGGCGGGAAGCCCTTATAGGGAACATGCGTGAGCTTCGCACCGGTTTGTTGGTTGAACAGGGCACCAGTCAGGTGGCCGGTCGTACCAATGCCCTGAGACGCGTATGTCAGCTTCTCGGGATGCGCCTTCGCTTCCTTGATTACCTCCGCTATTGTCCAACCAGATCGCTGCGGTCCGGCAAGCAGCACGTTGGGCAGCGCTGCGACCAGCGACACCGGCGCGAATGCTGTCTTTGCATCATATGGAATGCTCTTGACGAGGATGGCGTTCGTCGTCAACGGCCCAGGGGGCGTCAACAGAATAGTGTGGCCGTCAGCGCGAGAACGCGCGACAAAATCGGCCCCGATTACCCCACCCGCGCCAGCCTTGTTCTCGACAACGACCTGCTGGCCCAAGCGGGCCGCAAGTGGCCCCGCGATTAGTCGAGCAACTGCGTCTGCCGAGCCACCGGCCAAGAACGGCACGACGATATGCACGGGTCGCTCGGGAAATGCCGGCTGAGCGTACGCCTCGAGTACCGCTATCGCATGAGTCGAGGCAACCACGGCCACCGCGGCCACTGCCCTTTTCCATAGAACTGGGATCATGATCTCCTCCATCTTGTACGTCGTAAATGGGCGAATGCCTCGCTCAGGTCTTAAGCAATGGGCCTGCTATCTCCCCTCAATACGTGTCTGGCGGCGAGTTCCCTCAGCGCGCGCTTGTCCACCTTTGTTCCAGCCGGATTCATGGGCAGCGACTCCAGCAACATAAGCCGCTCCGGGTACTTGAATCGAGCAAGGCCACGCGCACCCAAATGCGCGGCGATTCCTTCAAGGGTGAGGCAAGCACCCTTCTTCGCTACAACAACCGCGCAGACACGTTCGCCCATCTCCGCGTCGGGGACTCCGATAACCGATATCTCCGCAACATCTGGGTGCCCGACGATCGCATCTTCGACTTCGGCCGGCACAATGTTCTGTCCGCCGCGAATCACCAGATCCCTCGCCCTGCCAGCCAGCCACAGGTACCCCTGGTGGTCGATCTGGCCAAAATCGCCCATAGAAAAGTATCCGGACTCCCATGCCGTTTCAGTGGCCGCATCATCGGCGACGAATCCTCCGACACAGTGCGGTCCTCGCGCGAAAATTCGACCTGGCGTTCCGATCGGCACCGGCGCTCCCGCCTCGTCGCATATGCGGATCTCTGTCCCGGTCAATGGGCGACCCACACCCGCCAATCGTACGTGCTCTGGATCATCGATCGACGTACTTGCGAGTGACCCATAGTCGGACGCTCCGTAGCCCTGAATTACTTTCACGTTCAAGACCCGCTCGACCTTTGCCGCAATCTCTGGAGCGAGGATTGCCCCGAAGCACGTAACGATGCGCAGTGAAGAAAGATCGTGCTCCCGCAATCGCTCGTAATCCAGCAATCGGTGCAGCAACGTCGGCACGAAAACTGCACAAGTCGCTCTTTCTGCCTCGATGATGCGACAGGCTTCCTGCGGAGCAAAGCGGTCGATCAAGACCACTGTCGCGCCGACCTGAGGCGCGGTGTGATGTACGATCAGGTCGCAGTTTCCGGCAAACATCGACACCATTCCGACAACAACATCGGCCGGCCCGAGTTTGAGGCGATCGATGTATACGCGGCCGGACGCAGTTCGCGCGCAGGCGGCGTGTTCGACGAAACGCGGCGTGCCTGTCGTACCGCTGGTCGTGATGATCGCCGCGTACTCGTAGGGCGGAAAACTCCTCCCTTCGAGCAATCTTTCCGCATCACTCGCTGAGTGAGGAGCGTCGAGCCAATCCTGAATGTCACGGCCGTGTGGTATCGCTGATGCGCCGATTGTGAACAGCGAAAATGACGACTTCTTTGATCCTGCGCGATAGGCGTCAGCAAGATCGCGTACAACCTCGCTGTCGCCTAGCACCACACCAGCGATTGGAAGTCTCTCCGCAATCGCACAGACTTCTGCTTTGGAAAACGTAGGAGGCACTAGCAGTGAGATGATTCCCGCCTTCTCCGCCGCCAGCCGCAGCAACATCAGTGCAGCGGAATTGTGAGCCTGCAGGGCAAGCACGTCGTCCCGGGCAAAACCGCATTGAACGAGGCCGATGGCGAGCTTGTGAATGGCCTCGACTGCCGACTTCCAAGTGAAGCGCTGAGCGCCGAACACCAGTGCGTCGCCATTCGGATTGCGACGTGCGTTCTCCTCCCAGAAGTCGACCGGGTATGTGCTCGTCCAGTATCCTTCTCGCTCGTAGCGGGCTACCAACTCTTTCGTATAGCGCGCCACGCGTGCCAAGAGGTCTTCTCCTCTCTTTACTATACTTCGAGCGCCAGACGGAACGCCCGTGAGACGCTTTCGATCGCATGCATCGCATGCTCAGGATTGCCGATCTGCTCTATCCGCGGCGCAACCACTGCGGCGGTCAACTCGTCATACAGCTTCGTGTTCGGCCTGAGGCCGGTGGCCAGGAAAACGGTGTCAGCTGGAATAAACTTCTCCTCGTTTCCCTGCAGCACCACTACGCCGTCTGTAGTGATTTCCTTTGCCACGGCGTTCGTGATCAATTCGACGCCCGCGATGGAAGCCTCCTTGGCGAGCACCCAGCGCGTCGAACCGCCGACTGAACCGCCCAGGCGACGCTGCCGGCTCACCAAGCTGACTTGATGCCCCTTCCGCTCGAGGATCTCGCGGTCATTGTCTGAAAAAGCCTCATAATCGAGAAGGAACTCGAGGACTTCGGGACGCAGTTCCCGCCGGCGAGCAAGAAACGGAGCGATTTCCACCCCGATTCCTCCGCCACCAATGATCACAACGCGTTCGCCAATGTGGATGCGACCTTCGAGTGCCGCTGTTGCCGGGTAGACATGCGGCAGATCGGAACCCGGTAGGGTCGCCTGAGCCTGCTCACTGCCAGGCGACACGGCGACTACGTCCGCTGCCATTGAACGTAGCAATTTTGGTGTCGCCTCTGTCTCCATCTTGAAGACGACCCCAGCTTTAGTGCACTGCCCCACGAGCCACTCAAGGAACGCGAACAGTTGCTCCCGACCTGGAGGTGCCGACGCGTGCTGCCACATTCCGCCCAAATGCGAACTCCGCTCGATCAGCGTGACATCATGACCCCGCTCGGCGCTCGTCAGCGCGAATTGAAGCCCCGCGACACCGCCGCCGACGACGATCACCCGCTGTTTGGAGCGCGCCATCGGTATCGGATCGACTTCGGAGATGGTCCCCTCCCGCGGATTGACGAGACACCTCACCGGTTTATTGAAGATGACCGCTGTGTCCATGCATTCGTTGCATGCGATGCAATACCGGATATCAGAAAATCTTGCCTGACGCGCCTTTCGTGGCCAGTCTGCGTCGGCGAGAGACTGTCGTCCGAGGCTGATCATGTCAGCCCATCCGAGGCGCAGAATTCGCTCTGCCTCAACGGGGTGGTTATTCCTATTCGATGCAGCCACGACAGCAGACTTCACTACGCGCTTGATCTCGTGTGCCAGGTATGCATACGCGCCTTGAGGGACGTTCGGCGTGAGCTGGGGAACCGAAGTCGCGTGCCCCCCACCCGTGACATTGAAGAAGCAAACACCGGCACGTTCCAATTCCATTGCATTGAACTGCGCACCTTCAATTCCGTATCCGCCAGGCAAAAATTCGCTGCCATGCAGACGATAGAAAACAGGGAACTCCTCCCCAAGGGCTCTCTTGATGCCACGAACCGTCTCAACAGCGAAGCGAATCCGATTTTCCGGTGTACCACCCCATTTGTCGGTGCGGTCGTTGAACACTCGCGACGCGAAGAGACTGTGTCCACTCCCGCCGACGCCGAGGATGTCTATCGCCATGAACCCTGCCTTGCCGGCGCGTACGGAGGCGGCAACTACGGCGTCGATCATCTCTTCGATGTCGTCCGCCGGAATATCAGCCAGACTCGGACGATCAACCGCCTTCACGCGATGGAGACGGCTTACGTGGAATAGCCGCCGCACGCCGATCTGGGCGTATGGAACGCTCCCCTCATTCTTGAGCGCCTTGACGAGCTTGGCGTAGCGTTTGACGTGATAATCATTGTCAAGGAAGAGCTCGTAGGGACTCCCAGCGTGATCGACGAAATAAGCATCGATGACACCCACGCCAAGCAAACCGAACCCGCCCTTCGCGCGCGCCACATAGAAATCGATTCCCTGCTCCGTTATCCCCTCCTGCATGGATCCGAGGTTTGCGTGCATCGGCGGCATCGTGAGCCGGTTGGGCACGCGAATTCCGCCAATGTTGATAGGTTCGAAGAGCAGAGGTGTGAGCATTCGAGTTCCCGATCTTGCTTGCGATTTGCAATTATTGCATTTCGCTAGCGTATGTCGCCTAGAATGTCGTGTCAACAGTCAAATATCGACAGCAAGATGAAAGGAACCGCCCAGACCTGCCGACGACGGAGCCCCATCGCCCTCGAGCGACGCTTTACGTATCGTTTCGCAGTGATCGCAAGTCGAATGGGTTCGGCGCTCGCGCCGTACCACGAGCGTTACGACCTGTCGGTCGCTACCTGGCGAGTGCTCGCGGTGATAGGGCGTTACGAGCCTCTGTCGGCAAAAGAACTTGCAAGACGAACGTCGACGGATCCGTTCCGTGTGACTAGAGCGCTGACCACTCTGGCGGGGAAGGGATTTGTCAGTCGCCAGGCGGACGCCCATGATCGGCGCCGCGTGAGCCTTCGTCTAACGCCTACCGGGCGCGGGATCCACGACAAGATCGCTCAATCGCTTAGTGACATGGAGCGCTCGGTGCTCGAGGCATTAAGCGTGCGTGAGCAAACTATGCTCTACCGCCTGCTTGACAAAATGGATCTGCGCATCGCATCGGCCCTGGATGACGGAACGCTGACCGCTTGTGAGACAGTGCCGCCCCCGGATGGCGTGTCGATCTTGAAGCCCTAAGTCGCTGAAGCGAATGATCGCAGTGCCTTGGCGATAAGTGGTAAGCGGCCAGCGGGGGGTGTCCGAATTTTTGGGCGTGAGGCATACCATGACGACAGGGAGTCAGTATGCCAAGCAAGCGCAAGACGGCCGGCCCTGCCGGAGAAGCAGCTCAACTGAAGGTGCCGAAGGAACCGCGGGCTCGCCCACGGCAGCTCGGAACGCCGCACCGTCAGGCTGAACGCCTGATCTGGTTACCCTACCGAAGGCGGAAGAGCCCAGGTTCGCGCCGGAATGCCATTCCGTTACCTCGGCGTGAACTGCCGCCAGCCCCGGTGGGGCTTTCATCAGGGGTGCCTTGCTGCAGGTGTGGGAGTCCGAGATGCGGAGCCAGCTAGAGCGCGGCATCACCCACAAGCTGGGCGATCTGCTTTTTCGCGAGAACGTTGGATGGGCGGTTTGCCTGTCCGAAATGCAAGCTCGAGCCGGGCAGTCGGTCAAGGTCCGGCTCCGTGGCGTCCAGAAGGACGTGATGGCCGGCTACTGCGTCAACGTGTCGGAGGCCTGGCTCCGAGATCGCCCCCTTGGCCATCTGATCGCGGTGGGTTGTCAACTCCAGATGGCCGTCGCCAGTTGAGGTTTACGGCGGACTACCGATCCGCCGCGGGTCATATCAGGTCCTCCGCCGACGGGGCTGCGGCCTCGCCAGGTCCCCCAGAAGCCACTGAGGCGGGCGCGGGAAGTTCGACCGACTGGATCGCCTGCACGTCGACGATGTCCGCCGCCGGCAGTTGCTCGGAGCCGAGGCGCATCTCGATATCGCCCTGAAGACGGCGTATTTCCGCCAACAGTTCCGCATCGGACATCTGGGCGAAGCGGGCCGCCCGGCGGCTCTCTACGCTGTGTCCGGTGTTGACCTTCACGCCGACGGCGACCTGCGAGCCCTTTGGCTGCAAGGCAGGCTCGATGACCCTCATCGACAACGTCAGCATCGACTCGCTGCCGGCCAAGGCCATCTCGCGCACCTTGGCGCGGATCGCGTCATTCGCGACGTCCAGGGCGTCCTGCACCGCCTCGACAAAGTCGGGGTCGCGACGCCAATCGGCGACTGTTTTCGACGTCACCCCGATCCGGCGGCGGGCCTGCACGAGGCTGCCGGTTTCGCTGACGATCCGCAGGTACTCAGCCTGCCGCTGTTCCTTCGCGCTGCTCATTTTTCCTCCTCGCGCTTCCGGCGCCAGTACGCGTCCCGCTTGGTCTCGACACCCAGCGCCCGACGCACGGCGCTGTATGCGGTCTTTGGCTCGCTGCGGTCATCTGCACGCAGCAGGGTCAGCCGTGCACCAGGAAGCAGCCGACCGCGCGCGTCCCTCAGCACGACGATGGGCTTACCGTCCCGGCCCACGTAGCGGTGGGCAACGACATCCGGCCGCCCCGATTCGACCGGCTCCCCGGTCTGGGTCTCTGTCACGAATTGGCGCATCGATGCGACCTCCTCTGGTTAGTGTTCGACGGGGGAACGGACGACCGAGGAGCGATGAGTGATCCCCTGATCCCCGTGATCCCGGGGTCCCCCCCACCCACACAACCGAAGAGGTAGGAGTAGAGAGGGGGAGAGAGAGGGATCTTTAAGAGAAATTCTCCTGAAACCCGCACCAGTGCTTGCGTTGCGCGATCCCGGCCCCTGGGGGATTCGCGCGGGATCCGCGGGGATTCGAGGGGATCATTCATCGCTCCCCCTCCCGTCGCAACACGTGCGCCTTGCGGCCGCTTTCCTCCTGAACCTCGGTCGCCTCCACGTCGCCGGTCGCGACCAGGTGCGCGACCGCCTCGTCGAACCGGCGCTTGTCCAGCTTGCTGGCCTTCAGCACCGACGTGCGCGGAGCCAACCCCTTGCGGACCAGAGCCAGCTGGCCGGTCCTCTGCACCGCGATCTCACCCGACACCATCCGGCCGACGACACCCAGCACCCGGTGCGCGTCCGCCTGAACCTGCCCGCCGTGCATGAAGTCGGCCGCGAAGCGTTCGAGCGCCGCGTTGGACGACCTCACGAACTCGGTCGCCCACTCCACGTGCTCCAGCGTCATCACGGGCGCGCGAGGTGCGTCGAAGACCGCCAGCACGCCGGCCACGCGCTCGACCTTCTCGAACGACCTGGCGCGCAGAGCCTTGCTGAAGGGCGACCGTGCTACCTCCAGGCTGAACTCGCGCACCAGGACGTCGAGCCGCTCGGACACCTCCAGCCCGTACCCCACCACGATCTCCTCGCCGCACCCGTCGCTGCCGATCGCAAGCCCCTGCCCAAGCGCGGCCTGGTACTCCTTGAACACGCCCGGCAACTCGAACGGCTCAGAGATCCGCCGCTGTTCGACATCGGCCTCGCCCATCACGAACAGCATCCGGCCGAGCAGGCCGTCCTCAATGCTGCCGACACCGAGGGCCTCTCCCAGCTTCTCCGGCGTCGAGAACCCGAGCAGGCTCACGCAGGGGTTCTCGATCACGCGCGGCATCGAGGTGGCGCCCGGCTTACCGTTGGCGCGCACGCGGCAGTTGTAGCGGTTCGAGGAGGCGCTGTAGAGCGCCAGGTACGTCCTGGTCAACTCCACCAGATGCGGCGGCGCCTTCGAGTCATTGACCGCCTTCAGGACGTGCCCGATCTCATCGATCTCGCACAGCATCGGGCGGCCCGCGATCAGGGAGTCCTCCAGCCCCTGCCCCGACGCCGGCCGACCAATCTCGACGGCGCCACCCGCGTGCGCGATGGCGCGTGCGACGTTGCGAGGCAAGTCCTTCCCGGCGCCGGTCTCGGCCGCCGCGAGCCCGTAGAGGTTCATCCGCGCGCCGCTCGGAAGCCGGTAGTGGCCGGGGATGCAGGCGGCCATCCCGATCAGCGCGGCCAGGGTCGTGAGCGCGGGCTGCGGCTTCGGTGCCACCGCGAGCGCGGCCGAAACCGCTCCGGCCATCGGCCCCCCAAACGGCGCCGGCAGGTGCACCGCGCTCTCCACCTTGGCCGGCACCGAGACCACGTCGGGGAGGTCGGCGAGCCGCAGCGCCGCAGGCGCCCGAGACGCCTCGCGCTGCCTTGCGATCACCTCCTCGGCCGCACGAACTGCCGCCGCGAACTTGCCCATGGCCTCGTCGCCGACTGCCTCGCGCATCTGGTCGAAGACCTCGGGCCGATCCGCTTCCGGCAATGCCGCGGCCTCGCGCACGAGGTGCGCGGCTTCTGGCAGTGCGTCAGGGATCTCCAGCTGCGCGTAGCCGCGCGCCTCCGCGATCAGCTTAGCCTTGGCCTCCTCGACGAGATTGGTGAGGCCCTCAGCGCTCGGCCGCCGCGACGGGGGCACGTAGCCGCGCGCGGCGGCCGCCGCGTAGAGCGTCGCGACGGTGATGCCGCCCTCCTTCTTCGAGCGAGCGAAGCTCCACTGTTTCTCGGTCTCGGCGCGGCTCGCCTGCGCGTCGTAACGCTCGAAGCGCGCCGACCAGTCGAGGATCAGCGCGAGCCCCTCCTCGCCGCCGTCGGTGCCGGCGTGCACGGAGAAGAGGATCCGCAACCACCCGTCGTAGTCGAAGTCGTTCGGGTCGATCGCCGCCAGCGCCTCGCGGATCTCGTCGAGTTCGGGCGCGTCGCAGGGCGCAGCCACCTCGCGCGGCGGCTCCGGCTCGACTACCGGCACGTCGTCGCTGCCCCGCAACTTCACCGCACCCGCGCCGATCTCCTGCAGCGTATAGGGGTCGAGCGCGACCGACTTGCCGGCGAAGGGGAGCACGAACATGTTTCCCCACCCGTCTGCGGGGACCGAATCCTGCTTGGGAAAGATCTCGACCTGACCCTCGCGTACGCCTTTCGTGCCGTTCTTCAGGCCGCACTCGGTGAGCACGTCGGCGAGCAGTGCGCGAACGCTTCGCGCGTCCTGCTGCTCGTTCCACATGAAGATGAGGTGAATGCCGTGTCCGCCCGAAGAGCGCACGGCGATCGCCCGCAGGCCGCATGCGGCGGCCGCATCGATCACGCGCCGCGCGGTCGACCGCATCTCGTCCCAAGAGACTTCACCCTTGTGCGAATCGAGATCGAAGAGCGCGAGGCGGGTAGTGCTCGCGCCACGCTCCATCGGGCAGGCGCCGACTTTGTAGGCCCCCGTCAAATGGGCCCCCAAGACGTCGTCAGTGAGCTGGCTGCGGCGGTGCGACGGGGCGTTGCCGGGCGGCACGACCCAGTGGTCGGAGGTGCGCGCGCGCTTCAGAATCTGCGTCAGGAGGCGCATCCGCGGGTCGTCAATGGTGCTGTCGACCGGCGGACTCACGCCCGACTGGGTTGCGCGGTTGCCGCGAGGGCCGTCTTCAAGGTGCGCCTGCTGCGTGTCGTTGCTGTCATTCATCTTCAGGCTCCAGGTTGTGACGCCCGCGCCCTCGCGCGCGCGTCGACGGTTGAAATTCAGTTCGCTCCGGCGCTGCGACGTGGTTTCGGTGTTCATGGCTCAGCCCTCCTCCGGGTCGCCCAGGACGAACACGTGGCCGGCAACCCTCGCGAGGTGGGCCAGATGGGCCAGATGCCTGGTCGTGCCCTGCGGCACCGCGCCCGGGGCCGAGCCGGGCATGCAATCCATCGTGTAGGGCTCCAGGTGCTGGTTGACGAGCGCGACGTACAAGGCCTCGGTGACCCTGCGCACGTCGCGCTCGCGCTGCTTGGCCGCCCGCCGCTTCGCGTGCGCCTCGTTGTGCCTGCGCGTCTGGTCGGCGAGGTCCGCCAGCGTGACCATGCGCGCGGACGCAGCGAGATCCGCGTCCGGCCGGTCCGCGCTGCAGGGGTCCGCGCGTGCGAGGCGCAGGAGCTTGGACTCGTCCTGCAGCACGGCAGCGACACCGCGATCCACCGCCTCGGCCGGCACGCGCGTGGTGTCGGCCTTGGCGCAAAGCAAATCCGTGACCGCATGTTCGAGGGCCTGGTCAGCCCTGGCGGTGGTGGGGTTGGGAGACTTGCTCATGCTGCGACCCCCTCGTCGAGGAAGTCGCGGACCGTTGCGGCCCGCCATGCAAGCCCGATCCCGTCGGGTGCCGGCAGCTTGCCGGCCATGCGCCAGCGCAGAAAGGTAGACCTGGAGACGCCGAGGATGCTGGCAAAGTCCGCGGCGTCGAGCCACGCGCGTGACGGGAGCCGGTCAAGCTCCGCGGCGCGAGCCGTGAGGGTGAGGATGGAACTGGTGGCAGCATCGCTGCCGGTGATCGGGGTACGCATAGCGCGGTCTCCGACGAATAACACGACCGAGGTCAAACCTCGGTCAGGTTTCGATCCGGGTCCGCACTCGGATCAGTTCGTCGGCGATTACGCTCGCCGCTCTACGGGGCTTCCCGCGGGCACCAGGTTGTCTCGGTGCCAGCCTCTTGAGCTCGGCGGTAGGCCCTCGCTGCCTTGGCCTACCGTCACCCGTCGTGCCGCGTTTCCGCAAGGCCCCCGGGTCAGGGTTCTGTCGCACCGATACTGCTGCGGAGATGCGACGCGTCCGGCGTATGCCGGCCTCTCTTCGTTACTGCGCTTCAGGGCAAGAACTCTGCCCACACTCATTTCTGCATTGACAGATGCAGGGCAAAGCCTTTCTGTCCACAAACGAATTCTAACGCGGGCCACGCGCTGGTGTCAATAGAACCTCGCTCGTCCGCACTAGCCTTATTGCCCAGAGCCTTCCAGGACGCTACCAGTAGTGTGCGACTGGCGGGGGTTATTGGATCTCATAAAATCATGATGGCACGGTTTTTTCGCAAACGCCACCGGTAGTGCGCGACTGGCGCGTTCCTCCGTTAGCTGTATTCTAGATCCGCCGGGCGGCGCAGCACGCTTAATCCGCATCAAGACACGATCGAGGGCGCCCGCACGCGTCCCCCGATGCTCTGCTCCCCCGTCGAGCTTTAGCTGCCCGCGCAGAACCTCCCCGGACGATACCGCGGTAGCGTCTTGCATCGGCGGCCGGTGTCGGTCACAATGTGACGGTCACCGCACCGGAGCACGTCATGGGCCAAACCCCCGCCGAACGAAAGCGCGAGCAGCGCGCCCGCGCCGCCGCCGCACTGCGCGAGGGCGACCTCGCCCTTGCCTCGACCAGCGGGCTCGCCGAGTCGGTCACTGCGCTGGTCACGGCGGGCGACGCCGTCGCGCTCGCGGCCGTGCTGCGCGAGCTGGGCCGCCGCGGTGGCCTGACGGTCACGACGAGGAGGTCGAAATGAAGCGCGCAGCGATTTATACTCGGTTCAGCACCGATAAACAGTCGGACGCCTCCACCGAAGACCAGCGTCGACTGTGCGAGCGGGTCGCCGGGGCGCGCATCGTCGCGGTCCACTCCGACGACGCCGTGAGCGGCTCGACACCGTTCACACAGCGTCCCGGCGGGCGTGCGGTGCTCGCCGACGTGCTCGCGAAACGGGTCGACCTGCTGCTCGTGGAGTCGCTCGATCGCATCTCGCGCGATCAGGTCGACCTGGAGCGGACGGTGCGCCGGATCGAGCACAACGGCGTGCGCATCGTCGGGGTCTCCGACGGCTACGACTCGGCGGCCGCCAGCCGCAAGGTCGTGCGCGCGGTGCGCGGCATCGTTGCCGAGATGTACCTCGACGACCTGCGCGCGAAGACCCACCGCGGGCTGGTAGGCAAGGTCGAGCGCGGCTTCATCGCCTCGGGCAAGTCCTACGGCTACCGGATCGAGCGCACCGACGAGGGCAGCCGCTACGCGGTCGACGCCGCACAAGCTGCGGTCGTGCGCGACATCTTCGCCGCCTACGCTGCGGGCAAGGGCCTGCGAGCGATCGTTCACGAACTGAACGCCCGCGGCGTACCCTCCCCTCGCGGCTCGACGTGGGCCGTGTCGGCCCTCTACGGGTCGCCCGCCAAGGGCTCGGGCGTCCTGAACAATTCCCTGTACGTGGGCCGCCTCGTCTGGAATCGGTCGCAGTGGGTGAAGGACCCGGACACCGGCAAGCGCCAGCGCATCGACCGGCCGCGCTCGGAGTGGCTCGAATCGGTCGACGAGTCGCTGCGCATCGTCGACGACGCGACGTGGGCGAAGGTGCGAGCCCGCATCGACCCGGGCACCGGTCAGAGGCCGGGCCGCCCGGGGGTGACGCTATTCGGTGGCCTGCTGCGCTGTCCGCACTGCTCGGGGCCCTTGATCGCAATCGACCGTCGATCCTACGGCTGCAGCGCGCGCAAGGATCGGGGCGCGTCGGTCTGCCCGGGGTTCACGCTGCCGCGCAAGCGGGTCGACGAGGCCCTGCTCGCCTTCGTGCGCCTCATGATCGAGTCGCCCGGGACGGGTGCGGCCTTCGAGCGCGAGATGCGCGAGCAGATGGCCGAAGACGACAGCGGTCGGGAGACCGACGCGGATCGCCTGCGCGTGCTCGACAAACAGATCGACCGGCTGGTCGAGGCTGTCGCGACGATGGGCGTTTCAGAATCACTCGCCGCGCGCCTGCGCGCTGCCGAGACCGAGCGCGCCGCGCTGCGCGAGCGCATCGCAGCCGGGCCGGCACCAGTCGACGTGCGCAGGCTCTGGAGGGAGGTGCAGGGCAATCTTCGGCGGGTGCTCGACGTCGACCCGCAGGTCGCACGCGCAGCGGTCGCCGAAGCCCTCGGGCCGCTGCTGGTGACGGTGAGCCCCAGCGGTGAAACGTGGGGAACCGTCATCGTGAAGGGCATCGCCGCGCAAGGCGGCGCCGCGCCTCTAACCGTGGTTGCGGGGGCAGGATTTGAACCTGCGACCTTCGGGTTATGAGCCCGACGAGCTGCCAGACTGCTCCACCCCGCGTCTGGAACCCGAAAGTATACCAGCGATTGCCGATCGGTCGCAAGTCGGTTCGACGCGCATCGCAACCGGTCGGCGAAGCGCCGCCCCACCCGCTGCTAAACTCGCGCGAACCCCTTCGCCACCATGAAGTTCTGCTCGGTCTGCGGCCACGAAGTCCTGTTGAGCGTTCCGCCCGGCGACAACCGGCCGCGCTACGGTTGCGTCCGGTGCGGCACGATCCACTACCAGAACCCGAACATGGTGCTCGGGACGATTCCGGTCTGGCAGGACAAGGTGCTGCTGTGCCGCCGCGCGATCGAGCCGCGCTACGGATTCTGGACGCTGCCGGCCGGATTCATGGAGAACGGCGAGACGACGGCCGAAGGCGCCGAGCGCGAAACGGTCGAGGAAGCGGGCGCGCGCATCGCGCTGGGCGAGCCGTTCTCGATGCTCGACGTGCCGCACGTGAACCAGGTTCACGTCTTCTTCCGCGCCGAGATGCTCGAGGCCACGCTGGCCCCGGGTCCGGAAAGCCTCGAAGCGAAGCTGTTCACGGAGGCCGAGGTCCCGTGGGACGCGATCGCGTTTCGCACCGTCGAGCAAACACTGCGCTGGTACTTCGCCGACCGCGCGAGCGGCGTCTTCTCGATGCACACCGGCGCGGTCCGCTACGAGCCCAGGCGAAAGGCATGACGAACCATTGCAACGGCGCCGCGGCTCGATGGCGGACGGCGCTTGCGCCGGATTGCGGAGGCACGAAATGCAGAGACGTGGATTCCTGATCGGCTGCGCGGCGGCCGCGGCGACCGACGGCGCCGCGCTGGTTCAGGCCGCCGAAGCGGCCATTGCCGGGGCGACGCCACGCGCCTACCCGCGCGCGCGGCTGGTCGGCCCCGACGGCCGCGCGTTGAAGGCGGGCGACGTCCCGGTGCGGCGCAACCTGTTGTTCCACTACCCCTACGTCGGCACGCCTGCCTTCCTGCTGAATCTCGGCAGGCCGACTCGGCGCGAGGTCGCGCTGTCGACCAGTCGGCGCGAGCGCTACACGTGGGAAGGCGGCGTGGGCCCGCAGCGATCGATCGTCGCGTTCTCGGCGATCTGCGCGCACCGCCTGAGCTACCCAACGCGCGACATCAGCTTCATCAGCTACCGCGACGAGACGTCGCCGGTGTCCAGGCGCGGCCAGGTGATCCACTGCTGCTCGGAGCACAGCCAGTACGACCCCGCCGATGGCGCGCGCGTACTGGCCGGGCCGGCCACGCAGCCGCTCGCGGCGATCCTGCTCGAGCACGACCCGGCGACCGACGGGCTGTTCGCCACCGGCACGCTGGGCGGCGAGATGTTCGACGAGTTCTTCAGCCGCTTCGAGCTCAAGCTGTCGCTCGAACACGGCGGGCGCGCACGCGAGGCTGCCGCCGGCACGGCCGTCGTGCAGCCGATCGAAGCGTACTGCCGGCAGCTGATGCGCTGCTCGTGAACGGGTCGGGGCGACGCATGGCCGCATCGCCACGTCGCACGCTGCCCTGGGTCGGGCCGAAGGATCGCCTGCCGGACCCGTCGTGCGCGTGGCCGGACCCGAACGGACTGCTCGCCGCCGGCGCCGATCTGTCCGCCGCGCGCCTGCTCGAGGCGTACGGGCAGGGCATCTTCCCCTGGTACTCGGAAGGCCAGCCGGTGCTGTGGTGGTCGCCGGACCCCCGCATGGTGCTCTACCTGGACGAGTTCAGGGTGAGCCGGTCGCTGGCGCAGAGGGTGCGCGGCATGCGGCGCGAGGGGCGCTGGCGCGTGACGCTCGACGCCTGCTTCGAGCGCGTGATGCGCGAATGCGCGATGCCGCGCCCGCAGGAGGACGGCACGTGGATCACGCGCGAGATCGCCGCCGCGTACGGCGAGCTGCACCGCATCGGCGCGGCGCACTCGGTCGAAGTCTGGGACGGCGAACGGCTGGGCGGCGGGCTGTACGGCGTCTCCATCGGACGCATGTTCTTCGGGGAATCGATGTTCACGCGCGTTCCGGACGCGTCGAAGGTCGCGCTGTTCGCGCTCGTGCAGCTGCTGCGCCGGCTCGGATTCCGCGTGATAGACTGCCAGCAGAACACCCGTCATCTGGCCTCGCTGGGTGCCCGCGAGATTGCACGCGCGTCGTTCCTGCAGCAGGTCGCCGAGCTCGCCCGACAGCCCGGGCCCGACTGGCGGGCCACGAGCATCGACCTACCGGACGCATGACGCACCTCAAGGAACTGCCGTTCGCGGCGCTCCAGTTCTACGCGACCGCACCCTACCCCTGCAGCTACCTGCCCGGGCACCAGGCGCGCTCCCAGGTCGCCACGCCGAACCACCTGATCAACGCCGACGTCTACAGCGAGCTCGTGAAGGCCGGCTTCCGGCGCAGCGGCATCTTCACGTACCGGCCACACTGTGACGGATGCC
>Ga0138256_10001404_pt1 | contig 26003 bp, 22 predicted proteins | sample KNB2016incub_MG_FD_105486 | JGI IMG/M metagenome (GOLD analysis project Ga0138256, IMG submission 105486) | Active sludge microbial communities from wastewater in Klosterneuburg, Austria - KNB2014incub_MG | ecosystem: Engineered > WWTP > Activated sludge > Unclassified | place: Austria...
CCGATGCAAGTCACCGCCGAGGGGATTCCCACCGCGCTGGTCGAATTCCCGATCCGCTACATGCACACGCCCGTTGAGTCTGTCGCGGTCAAAGACATCCAACGCGCAGGGCGTTTGCTTGCCGAGTTCATCGCCTCGCTCGAAGAAAATTTTGTCGAAACAATCACATGGGATGAATAGCGTGATCTCGAAACGTCCTTCGTCTTCCACTTCGCCTTCGCTCAGTGTCCGCTCAGGACTACTCGACCACCAATCTCTAATCTCCAGTCTCTAATCTCTAATTCTCTATTCTCTAATTCTCTATTCTCTAATTCTGTATTCTCTAATTCTCCAATCCTCTGCCCTTCTATGCCCACCTCCCAAACCCCTCCCCTCAAACTGCTCGAAAAACTTTGCAACGCGATTGCTGTCTCTGGCGATGAAAGTGAAGTGCGTACAATCGTCATGGAAGAGATCAAAGAGTATGCCGACGATGTTCGAGTGGACGCGTTAGGCAGTGTCTTGGCGACCAGGTTGGGGCGGGGAAAGAAGCGTGTGAAAGTCATGCTCGACGCGCACATGGACGAAGTCGGCTTGATGATCGTCGCCGACGATGGCGAAGGGATTTATCGTTTTGAAGAAGTTGGCGGCATTGACGCGCGTCATCTCGTGGGCAAGCAGGTGTACGTTGGAAAAGATCGCGCGGCGGGCGTGATCGGCGGCAAGCCCATCCATTTGATGGAGGCGAGCGAACGCGCGCGCAAGGTTCCGATTGATTCGCTGCGCATTGATCTTGGTCTCGCGGGCAAAGCAAAGGTTGGCGACCGCGCGGGCTTTGCCACAAAGTTTCGCCGCGTCGGTCCCTCGATCATGGCGAAGGCGATTGATGATCGCATCGGCATTGCGACGTTGATCGAGTTGTTCAAACACGCGCCGTCGAACATTGATCTGTGCGCGGCGTTCACGGTGCAAGAGGAGATCGGTCTGCGCGGCGCGAAAGTGGCGGCGCAATATTTCAACCCCGATCTTGCGATTGCGATTGACTCGACGCCCGCAAATGACCTGCCCGATTTTGACGGAAACGAAAATGCGATGTACAACACGAAACTCGGACTCGGTCCCGCGATCTACATTGCGGACGGTTCGACTCTTCACGACCCGAGGCTGGTTCGCTTTCTTCAATCTGTCGCGGCATCTGCAAAGATTCCGTATCAACTCCGCCAGCCTGGAGGGGGAGGCACAGACTCCGCCGCGATTCAGCGCGCGCTTGCGGGAATCCCAACCGTGTCAATCTCTGTGCCGCATCGTTATACTCATTCACCCGTCAGCATCTCACGCGTGGACGATTGGAAACACACGTTGAATCTGTTGCGCGCCGCGTTGAGGAAGATTACGCCTGAGTTGGTTGGGAAGAAGTAAACATGTACACACGTAGACACGGAAACACGTACACAGGGAAAAAAGTAAATTGCAAATCAGATCTGCATCTTTACCTGTGTACTTGTCTACTTGTTTACTCATCCCCCTGTCTACTTGTTTCCCTGTCTACTTGTCTACCGCCCGAAGGGCACCCATGAACGGACTCATTGCCCTCGTCGGCGCTGGTGAATATCTTCCCGTGATGGAAGAAGTTGATCGCTATCTGTTATCCAGCGTCAACTCGAAGACTCCGCGCGTGGTTTGTCTTCCCACCGCGGCAGGGCAGGAAGGCGATGACAGCGTCAACCGCTGGTCGCGCATGGGAGTGGCGCACTTCCAAAAACTTGGCGCGGACGTGCAGGCTCTTCGCATCATTGACAAAGAGTCTGCGAACGATCCGCAGTTTGACTCGGCGTTGGAAAATGCGGATTTCATTTATTTCTCTGGCGGCAGTCCGCTTCATTTGTTTCAAACCATGCAAGGCTCGCGCGCATGGACTTCGATGCAAAAGGCGTGGAACAGGGGAGCGGTGTATGCGGGTTGCTCGGCTGGCGCGATGATCCTCTCGAAGCGCGTTCCGAGTTTCCGCCTTGCGCAAAATATCGAAGGCTTTGGAATCGTCCCTGTGCAATTCATCCTCCCGCATTTCGACGAGATGCCGCTAGTCTTCAAGCCGATGATCTTTGCCTTGCGAAAGCAACTCAAGAAAGGTGAACAGATGCTCGGCGTGGACGAAAACACCGCGCTCGTCGGTCCCCTTCGTCAGGCTCAGGGCGGCGGCGAATGGAAAGTGATGGGGCAAGGAACCGTCCACCTCATCACACGTGATAAAGACAAAGTTTTCAAAGTCGGCGAGTCTGTGCCGCTCAACTAATTCTCCAATTCTCCAATTCTCCAATTCTCCAATTCTCCAATTCTCTAATTCTCTATTTCTCTAATCTCAAATTACCCAATTACGAATTCCCTCCCCCAAGGAACTCCCCATGAAACCTCTCCTCAAACAACTCACCGAAACATTTGGACCATCGGGCTACGAAGAAAACGTCCGCAAGTTGGTGCGCGCGGAAGTGAAGTCGCTCGCCGACGAGATCAAAGTGGACGCGCTGGGCAACCTCATCGCGCGCAAACGCCCGTCGAAATTTACGAAAGATACAAAGAAGATCATGATCGCCGCGCACATGGACGAGATCGGGCTGATGGTGAGTCATATTGATGAGAATGGGTTCGTGCGATTCTCGTCCATCGGAGGGGTGTTTGGACGATACGTGCTGGGTGGGAGAGTCCGCTTTTTGAACGGCGTGACAGGCGTCATTGGGAATGACCGCCTTGAAAAGGTGCACGAAATGCCCGCGATGGATAAAATCTTTATTGACGTTGGCGCGACGAGCAAAAAGGATTGCCCCGTGAAGGTCGGCGATGTCGCCGCATTTGATCGTCCATTCGCTGATATGGGGAATCGCCTCGTTGCCAAATCCATGGATGACCGCGTGGGTGTTCTTGTCGCCATTGAAACATTGCGCGCGCTCAAGTCCACACCTCACGATGTCTATTTTGTTTTTACAACGCAGGAAGAAGTCGGCGTGCGCGGCGCGACGACCTCCGCGTTTGGCATTGACCCCGATCTGGGCATCGCGATTGACGTCACCCCCGCGGCGGATACGCCCAACGCCTTCAAAATGGAAATGAAATTGGGCAAGGGTCCGTGCGTGAAAATTCAAGACGCGGGCATGATCGCCGACCCGCGCATTGTGCAATGGATGATCCGCACGGCGGAGAAAAATAAAATTCCGTACCAGCGTGAAGTGTTACTGTTTGGCGGCACCGACGCGCGCGCCATCCAACTCACACGCGCGGGCGTGCCTGCGGGCTGTCTTTCCATCCCCGTCCGTTATGTTCACTCGCCATCTGAGATGGTGGATTTTGCCGATGTGCAGAACTCTGTCAAGTTATTGACCGCGCTTCTGCGAGCGAAGATTGATTTGTATATAAGTGACCTTGCGCAGTAACGCTCAAAGGCGGTCTGAGATCGCCGTATTTCGCAGGGTCACAGACCCTGCGAGAGCGTAAAGGTGCGTAAGGTGAGTTTGTAAGTCGCTTGAGAAAGTCTTTAGCCACAGATTTCGTAACTGCTCAGGCATGTCGTTGCGAGGAGGGCTCTTGCTCGCCTGCCCCGATGTTTTTTCGGGGTCCCGCCGCCTGTCCTGAGCCTGTCGAAGGGAAGCAATCTCCCGGTATGGGGAGACTGCTTCGGCAAAACCAAGAGCGCCTCGCAGCGACATGTTCCGAGGCTGAGCAGTTACCAGATTTCACGGATTTCTTCATAAAAACCGATGTTACGCAAGTGAGTCAACCTGGTTTCTGTAACGCGACATTTATGTCGCTTTTGCATACGTGCAACCTGAAAAACTTAAAACGCGAGATAAATCTCGCGCTACTGCGTAAGGTGAGTTAATAACTGATGGTACGCAGTCCAGCCGCTGAGACACAGAGACGCAGGGAAAATGAAGGGTTTTTCTCCGTGCTCTCTGAGGCTCTGTGGCAAAATTACGCAAGGTGAGTTAATAATTCGTGTACATCAGTGTAATCCGTGGCTTTGTTTTTTACACCCAAGCCCACAACATCCACGACCCCAAGATCAAAACCCCGATCCCGAAGCGCGCGGCGAACGACCAGCCCCAGCCAATCATGTAGGCTTTGGTCGATTCGATAGCGGCATTTTTATCGCGCAGTCGGTAATATTCCAAGCCGAACAAAGCGAGCGGCGCGCTTGCCAAGCCAACGATGGGGGTGAGAAATAGACTTGCGATCAAGCTTATCGCGAACGACAGCATGATCGAACTCCACGGCACGAACTTGTCGCGCATTTTACGGGCGATGATGATGTTGTCCACGATGTTGCCAGCGATCATCAAGAGGGTGATGATTGCGAACAAGACCCAATCCCAAAATGTCATCCGCTGCGCCGCGCTTTGAAGTAGCGCGTAGACAAGCGCCGCCAGCCACATCACCGTGATGCCGGGAAAAATTGGAATGATCAAACCTATCAAGCCGACAAGCATGACGAACAGCGTCAACGTATCCACGATGACGATCCACGCAAACTGAAGGTTGGAGAGGAATTCAGGAGGAAGCATCTTTGCTATTGTTATCCTTGCGAAGGTTCTAAACCTTCGCAAGGATATATCATTTAATCACATCCACGCCGCCCATCCACGGACGGAGAACTTCGGGAACGCGAATCGAACCGTCGGCTTGTTGGTTGTTTTCCATCACCGCGATCATCGTGCGCGGCAAGCCGAGTCCCGATCCGTTCAACGTGTGAAGCAAGCGGGCTTTGCCGCCGTCCGCAGGGCGATACTTTATATTCGCGCGTCGCGCCTGAAAGTCGCGCACGTTCGAGACCGAAGAAACTTCCAGCCACTCGTTGCATCCCGCCGCCCAGACTTCGATATCGTACGTGATCGCCGAGCCGAATCCGAGATCGCCTGTGCAAAGTTGTTTGACTCGATAGGTGAGACTCAACGCGGCGCACGTGGCTTCTGCGTCTTCGCGCATCTTTTCGAGCAGCGCATCCGACTCTTCGGGCTTGGCGTATATGTACATTTCTACTTTATCGAATTGATGTCCGCGTTTGATTCCGCGCACATCGCGCCCCGCGCTCATCTTCTCGCGGCGGAAGCATGGCGTGTATCCCGTGTACAACAGCGGCAATTGCGCCTCATCGAGAATCTCGTCCATGTGGATTCCCGTCAGCGGCACTTCGGCGGTCGGCACAAAATACAAATCTTCTTCATGGTCTTTGTATAAATTATCCGCAAACTTCGGCAACTGTCCCGCGCCAAAAACAGTTTCCGTCTTCACCATGAACGGCAGATATTTTTCGGTGTAGCCTTGACGAATGTGCAAATCCAACATGAACGCGATCAAGGCGCGTTGTAATCGCGCGCCCGCGCCGCTCAACACGTAAAAGCGCGAGCCAGTGATCTTCGTGCCGCGTTCAAAGTCTATGACGCCGAGCGCGGGACCCAAATCCCAATGCGCTTTCGGTTCAAAGTCAAATTCGGGGACTTGCCCCACGGTACGCAGGACGACGTTCTCCTCTTCGGATGCGCCTATCGGCGTCCGTTCATCCGGGACGTTGGGCAGGGCGCTCGTCAACCGCGTTAACTCCGCCTCGACATTTTCCACCTCTTTGTCCAACCCTGAGATCTTGTCGCCCACTTCACGCATCGCGACGATTTTCTTTTCGCGTTCCGCCGCATCTTTCATTTTGCCAATCTCTTTCGAGACCGTATTGCGCTCAGCCTTCAACTGCTCCACTTCTGTGAGCAGGGCGCGGCGTTTTTCGTCGAGACTGAGAATCGAATCAATGGGAGACGCGTCCATCTGGCGGTTCTTCAACGCCGCGCGGACAAGGTCCGGCTTTTCGCGGATTAGATTGATATCCAACATGTTACACCTCCGAGTGCAGATAAAAGAATACGCCCCAGTCCGTGTGCAGGACGAAGGGGCGTTTCGTGGTGCCACCTGCTTTTACCCCCACCGCTCCTTCGGAGCGCCTCCCCCAAATTCAAATGGGAAGGTTTTGTGCCTACCCAGATTCTGGTATTGAATTTGGGGGGAGGCTGGGAGGGGGTTTCTTGGGTTCGCGATAACGGGCGAAGTCCGATTCTCTTACGATTTATAGCACGACTGAAGTCGTCACTACGATAAATCCCTGCGAGAACGACGTGGTGAAGTGGATTTCGTCATCTGTCCGACCATCTCGCACTGTTGGTCGAGTAGGCGAGTTCTTCGCCGTATCGAGACCCGATGGCTCTCTGAACGGTTCAATGAGTACTTGCCTTCACGCTGTCTTGTTGACACGATTATACGCGCCGAGTTTAAGTTGTCAATGGCATGGTTGCGAAAATGCCGGGGCGGCGATGAAAGATTCCGCGGGCGAATCAAGTTTCCCCGTCGAGGGCGAACCGCGCGTTGAATCCGCCCATCAAATTATGGTATATTCTGTTCAGGAGTTTTGCCATGAACGAACGAATTTTGATCATCGAAGACGACCAGCAGATTCTCAAACTGCTTCAACGCGGACTCGCGTATGAAGGCTACACCGTGGATTCGGCGACCGATGGGCGCATGGGGCTAATCCTTGCGCGCGATCACACGCCCGATCTTGTGATTTTGGATTGGATGTTGCCCGGCATGGACGGGTTGGAAGTGTGCCATCGTTTGCGCACGGGCGGTTCGATTCCGATTTTGATGTTGACTGCAAAAGACACTGTGCAGGATCGCATTCAGGGCTTGGACGCGGGCGCGGATGATTACATGGTCAAGCCGTTCAATTTGGATGAACTGCTGGCGCGCGTGAGGGCGTTGTTGCGCCGTACTCAGCCGGAGCGAATCCCTGTTTTGAAATTCGCCGATCTTTCGCTCGATACCGGCACGCGCCAAGCCTCGCGTGTAAATCGCACGATCTCGTTGACGGCGAAAGAATATGAACTACTTGAGTTATTCCTGCGGCATCCGAAACAAGTGTTGACGCGCGAAGTGATCTTCGACCGCGTGTGGGGCTACGACTTTGGCGGCGAGAGCAATGTGCTGGAAGTGTACATCCGCTACCTGCGGCAGAAATTGGAAACTGAGGGCGAGGTTCGCCTCATCCACACCGTGCGCGGGGTTGGGTATGTGATGAGGGAAAATCCGTGAGGCAGATGGGCAAGCGGGCAAATGAGCAAGTTTGCAAAACATCAATCGCCAATCGTAAATCGTAAATCGTAAATCGAAATGTCCCTTCGCCTCCGCCTGACCCTGCTATACGCGATTGTTACAGGCGGAGTTTTGCTTGTCTTTGGCGCGACGGCAATTTTTGTTTTTAACGCTGTCCTGGTCGACCAGATCGATAACACGCTTGAAAATGCCGCAGGGTTGATCATCAGCGGAATTAACGTCGGCGAACTGGACGAACTCGAAGGCAACCTTGAGACGGTTGAACTTCGGTCGGATGTCTATGTGCAGATCTGGGAATTGGGCGGCGCTGCGCAGACAGGCTCGCGCACACTGGAAGGATTTACCGACCAACGCCCGTTTGACCCCGTCGGTTTGCGCCTCGCGACCCCGGTCTTTCAAGATATGCAGGCGGGCAGGGTTCACCTGCGCGTGGTCAGTGTTCCCCTCGAACAAAATGAGCGAAGGATCGGCACGCTTCAAATCGCGGTCAATCTGGATGTAGTCGATGCCGCGCGTTTGGGATTGACGAAAACCCTCGCGGTGATCTGGATCGTTGCGATTCTATTTTCGGCAAACGCCGCCTGGTTGACGCTTGGACAAACGCTCCGCCCTCTAAAATCCATCTCGCTGGCGGCAGAGCAGATCAATCGCGCCGATGATCTCTCGCGGCGCATTCCCTACGATGGACCCGCCGATGAAATTGGCAGTCTTGTCGATTCGTTCAATCAAACACTGGAGCGACTCGAAGCGTTGTTCACATCACAGCAACGCCTGCTTGCCGATGTGAGCCACGAACTGCGCACGCCGCTCACGGTGATCAAAGGCAACGCTGACCTCATGCGCCGCATGAAAAGCCTTGACGAAGAGTCGCTGACCAGCATTGACCAGGAAGCGGGACGCCTCTCGCGCCTGGTGGGCGGTTTGCTTTTGCTCGCGCAGGCTGAATCGGGCAAACTTGCGCTCGTCGAAAAGCCGGTGGAGCTTGATATGCTCGTCACCGAAGTCTTTCAGGAAATGAGCGTGCTGGCTGGAAATAAAGTTCATTTGCACCTCAACGAGATCGATCAAGTCATCGTCAAAGGCGACCGCGACCGGCTCAAACAAGTCTTCATCAATCTTGTGGCAAATGCAATTCAATACACCCCCCATGGCGGCGATGTGTTCCTGAGCCTCGAACGAATCGGCGAACAGGGGCGCGTCATTTGCCGCGACACGGGACCGGGCATCCCCGCGGAGGATCTGCCTCACATCTTCGAGCGGTTCTATCGCGCCGAAAAATCGCGCGCGCGTGGAAGAGCCGCCGGCTTTGGGCTTGGGCTTTCCATCGCCAATTGGATCGTGGAGCGTCACGGGGGAAGAATCGAAGTCAATTCAAAAGAGGGGCAAGGCACCGCGTTTGCAATTTGGTTGCCGGCGATTTAGTTTCTTGGTTATATAGTTTCCTAGCAGGCTGTCGGTGAACCGGGGCGGCATCTTTTTTACCGTGAAGCGTTCGAAGATCGCCAAGAAAACCTTTTAAACTTCGCGTTCTTGGCGCTCTTCGCGGTTCAAATTTTCTTTTTACGACTCTCAATCCTGCTCTTCGACAAGCTCCTAGTTATCTAGTCCCAACCTCTGCGCGGCTTGGCGGCATAACCCCGCGCCATAATTTTGATACCACTCATCGAGAGATATGCTGGATGAAAACCCGCCTCGCGCGTCATTGTAAATTGGTTCGCCATAGCGGACGTATCTCTGCGTCTCTGCGTGCCATGCCCACTCGTCGATGCCGATGACGCCAATGCCGCCGTTGTAGCCAGCCAGCGCAAGGCGCGGATTCCCGTTGGCGGTTTGGAGTGAATTCGACAAATACTCCAGCCCGCGCCGGGCATTGGTTTCAATATCGAATCCGTTTTCGCCGTAGTGGAAGTGGAACGGCATCACTTGGAAGAGTCCCATGGCGCCGGAGCGCGACAACGCGCGCGGGTCGCCGCACGATTCGATCTGCATCACTGTGGCGACCAGATTGGGGTCCAGAGAAGAAGCGTTTGCCCAGCGGATGATGTTAGTCCCCCAGTATTGGACCTCCCGCGTGAAGATGGGGGAGAGTCCGTTTGAAGTGGTCGAAGCGATTGAAACAGGCTGAACGATGGGCGAAGCGGAGGTTTGAATCGGCAGGTTCGACGCGAGCGCGGCAAGCAAGCACGCGATCAAAATCACGGCGAGAGGCGGTAAGGCATAAAAAGACAAACAGCCGCTTGCATTGTTATCTGCCGCGGCTGTTTGCCAATCGTCGTATTGTTGTGAGCGAGCGCGGGGCATGGTGGGTTCCTTTAATTTTGATTCAGGGACCCGAGCTCGAAATGAGTTCGGATTATTCAGTTGTTATTTGTCATTGCATCGCCCTGAGCGGAGCGAGGAGCGATAACGACGAACGTAGTCGAAGGGTTACGCGTTGTGGGAACGGTCGCTACTCGGTTCGTTGACCGAATGATAAGTTGGCTCAGCCCGCATGAAGGACGCTTGTTGCGCGGGTTTGGGCGTGGGGCGATAGGCTTGATTTTGAGTGGTTTGCACCGGGCGATTCAAACTGGACGCGGGGCGGAGCGACGGTTGGCTCGCCGGGCGATACGTTTGTTCCTGTGGGCGGGGATAGTTGTTGCGAGCCCGGTTCTCGTCCGTGCTGAACATGCGATCACCCGCGACAGAGAACGTGCCAATGATCAGCACGCGGATGAGCAAGACCATTCCCGCAACGAAGATCGGCACGATTTTGGTCATGGACTCATTGCTAATTACCGCCCCGCCGGAGAGGCTCGAGTGGTTGACGATCGCCACCGAAACGCCCCACCACGTGAGTGAAGCATTGAATGCCGCCGCCAGCAACCACGCGCCGAACAAGTAATAGATTTCCTTTGGCTCGTCGGCGCCTTGTTCGGGGGTGAAGATGCGGGCGATGCCGGCAAAGTCGATGCCGCAGAAGGCAATGGCGAGGACGGTTGCCCAGCGCATCCCAGCGAAAGACAGGTTGCCGAGCACGTCGGCGAGGGCGAATTGGGTGGTGCTGAAGTTGAAAATCTCGAAAGCCAGCAATGCGCCAATGATCATCATGCCCCACGCCGCGCCGCGATTGAAGCGACGCCCACGGGTGAGATCACGGAACAGGGCGAGCAATCCATCCCCTGCATTTCTACGGTACGTGGTCATCTCGACCTCCTTTGTCGAATGGGTGACAATGGCGTCGAGTTTAGAACAATTGTTCTAAAATGTCAAGGGTGAGGAATGGCGATTTTACTGGATGCGCGCAACTTGCCGCGCTTTCTCGGCGCAATAGCGATTAATGTCCGCAAGGCTTTGTTCACCGATTCTGCATCGGGGAAATATTCGCGCACGTCAGGCTCCAGAAGGATTGCCCCTTCCTCCAACTTGAAATTCTGCACGACAGTTGTTCCATCCTTTTTGTGAATGGTAACGGAATGTTCTTGACGATATGCCGCCGCGTGTTTGCCGCGCGCGCCACCACTAAAATTGTATTCCGCGCGCATTTCGCCGATTTTTTTGGTTTTATTTGATTTGTTCTTCATATATCCTGCGTTCTGCCAGCGCCGCTTTTTCTTGAAATTGCTCCGGGCTTTTTCTTCATCCCATTCAAATGACAGCGCCATGTTGTGTTTCCTTGGCGAATATTTACCTTGCGAAACAAATTATACATCGCTCAGCGGTGAAGCGGTACTTCGCAGGTTCATGCCACCTTACGTCGTTCGCTTGCGCGCCATGCGCGGGCGATGCGCGCCGCCAGCCGCGCGTTGTTCAGCAACAACGCCAAATTTGCGCGCATGGATTTCCCCTTTGTCAACTCATTGATGCGCTGGAGGAGAAACGGCGTGACTTCCTTTCCGTGGATTCCCTTTTCCTGCGCCTCTTTGGATGCCTTCTCGATCAACGGGTCCATCTCGGACTTGGAAATTGCCTCGCCCTTCGGAATCGGATTCGCCACCAAGACCGCGCTCTGCATGCCCGCGTTCCAATGCGCCTTCGCAAACTCGATCACATCTTCCGCAGTGTCAACCGTTGCGCTCACCTCCAGACCGCTTTCGCGGGAGTAGAACGCGGGGAATTCATCCGTCCCATAGCCGACGACCGGCACCCCGTTCGTTTCCAGGTATTCCAACGTGGCAGGCAGATCCAAGATCGCCTTCGCGCCCGCGCAAACCACAATCATCGGGATAGTCGCCAACGCTTGCAGATCGGCTGAAATGTCGAAGGACGATTCGCGGTGCGCGCCGCCGATTCCGCCGGTGGCAAAGACTTTGATCCCCGCGTGTTTACAGGCAAGCATCGTCCCCGCAACGGTCGTGCCTCCGCAAGCTTCTTCTGTGATCACCGTCGCAAAATCGCGCGGACCGACTTTGTAAGTGTCTTTCTCGTTGGCGAGTCTCTTCAATTCCGCGCTGTTCAAGCCGATATGCAATTCCCCATCCAAAAACGCGATTGTGGCTGGCGTCGCGCCTTCCTCTTGCACTGCGCGCTCCATATCCTGCGCGAGTTCCAAATTGTGCGGGCGCGGCAAGCCGTGTGTGATGACCGTCGACTCAAGCGCGACGATAGGTAAACCCGCCCGGTAGGCTCGGCTTACGTTGGCTGAATATTTTTTCTCTTCCATTCGTTTTGTCCTTTCGTGTATTACCCGCTCGGCGGAGGGTTATCGTTCCCCTGTTCCGCATCGTCTGGCGGCGGGTTGTTCCCAACGCGGAACACAAAACGATTCAAATGCTGGATCGCTTCGGTAATCGAGGTGGGAGGCGTTTCGCCTTTGTTGCTCCAAATTTCGCTCGCCTGAATTAAAAACTTCCGATAATCTTTCAATACAATGAACATCACAGGATTCGAAGCGCGCGTTTTGTTCAGCGCCTGCTCATACGACGCGATCGGTATCTCTTGAATTAACCCCGCAAATTTTTCCGAGGAAGTGTCGCGACTCAACCCTTCGAGCGCCTTGCTCGAGTCTAGCCTGTTGGTCTCGATGAATAGTTTCCAGGCATCGATGTGCTCGCTGATGACTTTTTCAACCTGCGATGTCCAGGTGCCGACGCCGATCCAGTGCAATTTGACGCCGCGTCGCTTTGCAAGGCTTGCGAATTCACTTTCCAACTCAGAGAATAGCCGAGTGATCTTCGGGCGCGGAACGAATTCCGGCACCTCAGGCACTGTGCCAGCGTTAGGCGGGGATTCGCCTTTTGGCATTAGACTTCGCATCTCTCGCGAGATCGCCTCTTCCCGTTTTGTTGCCACATCCACTTCCGGGATGCCAAAATTCGCCAGATACTCGGTCAGGTTTCGTTGCGCCATGAATTTGCCTAATTCCCCATGAACCAGGCTGGTCATATTTTTTACCCAATCCGACTCGAAGACCGACGGTCTATCATACTCATTGGTCACCTTGGAGGCGGCGTTATACACCAGGGTTGTAACTGCCTCGTCGGTATATGAGTATGGCAGATCGGTTTTGGCTTTGCCATCTTCCTCCTTGCGGTCGATACTAAAGGCAAAACGAACATCGGTTGCCGAAACAGGAATGCCGTCTTTGCTTCGACTTGTCACCGATTTGAATTTTTCGCCCATATCGCGTAACTCAACGAAAAATTCGCGCAGGTTGAAAGCCTCCCTGAACCTTTCAAACCCTTCGATGATCACTTGATGCTTTTTCTCGTTGCCGGTGGGACCGATCACTCGCGGCGTGCCGTCGGGGAGTTCGAACACGACCACCGTGTCCAACTCAACCACAACTTTGCCCGGTCCACCGATGAGAAAATTGGCTGATTTTTTACTCTCCTCGACGATCGCGCCCTCTTTAAAACGAATCGTTTCATCGCTGCCGCCAAGCGCCACTTCTCGAATATGCCGGCGCGCAACGGGAACTTGAGATTCCTCAAGATTGAATATATCCGCCAAATAGATGGCGGCAACTTGAATCGAAATAAAATAGGGGGCAAGCAGGAGGGGAATTAACCGGAGGTTTCGCGGGTCGATGAACACTTGAATTAAAAACAACAATAAATTCCCGAAAGGGCTCCCGAGATAATCAACTCGATACGCGGGGTTAAGCAAATAGTACAATAGATCTTGAACGCGCGCGAACCATTCGGTGATGGAGTAATTAAAGAGGCTGAGCGAAAAACCGCTGAGGAAGAACAAGAGCACAAGCGCCGAGAATCGTCTGCGGGCGGCGCGCGACGAGAGATCGAAAAACCGGTTCAAAAACGCGTTGGCGAGACGCGCCGTTCCCTCGCGGAAGAGGCGATATTCGCTCTGTAAAGCCGATTCAGGCGCGTTTGAGTTATTCATCGCCCGTTGACCTCGATCCAGCGCAGGATATCTTCAAGATACTGTAACTCAGTCGCCATTTTGCGACGGATGCCGTCCGATCGAATGATCATGGATCGCGTGCGCTTCAGCAGGGCTTTCAGCGTATTTTTCATATCGGGGGGAGGCGCCTGCATGATTCCTTCACCGAGCCACACCCCATACTCCTGAATCGCCCGGTCTTGCGCGGCTGTTTCATGTAACTCGCGCCTTTTGTTGATTCGATTTTGTTCGTCCTTTGCGTATTTCAACCAGCCCGCCTGCCATTTACCAATGATCGCTTGGTCCACGGTGTCGCTCAATCGAGGATTGTTAATGCTGACGCTAATCACTTTTAACCCGCGTCCTTGCAGTCGTTGAAATTCCCTGCTCAATTCTGGAACATGCCCTTCCACCCAAACGCCGTGTTGATCAAGGTGTTCGACAAATTCCTGAGTCAACCGCGCCTTAACCATTTCATTGATTGCTTGCAAGGCGGTTTTCTTTACCGTTTTCGTTTCCGGCGACGGCGGTTGCGGAGGGGGGATAGGGGGGTGTTTTGTTGACGAACTAGGGGGGCGTTTTTCCAACCACGCGATCGATCTTGAGATGATATGGTTTGCCACGCGCAAGATTCGCGCAAGCGCGATTTGGAATGATTCGCGCCCGCTTTTCATTTGAATCGCCCGCGTAAGCGGGTCGATCTCTTCTTCTGTGGGCGCCACCGGCGCTTCGTACGGGGGCGGCATCTCGACGCAGGGTTCGAAGAATTGACTCAACGTAAATTTGGAAGCGTACTCGCGCCATATATCCACCGCAAGCATGGCGGGCAGTTGGTTCCACGCCACGCGGTAACGGGGCGATTCCGGGTTGTAATTTGGGTTGATACTTTCGCCCAAGACCGCCCTTCGGATGGACTCCTGGTCCGCTTTTTCGTTCTTCTTGTCTTTCGGGGTTACGCCGCTGCGATAGCCAAACCGCGAGCCGGGCTGACCTTCCTCGGGAAAGCCTGTGTCGATTCGGAACGTCACTGAAATATTTGGAACAATTTCAATCCCATCTCTTGTCCATGCGCTGACCTGCGCTCGCCGGTCTTGTATCTGTTTATATTCCTCGTCTGATTGAGTTTCCGTTTTTTCAGCGAACGGTTTTTCCTGACCGTTAAGCCCGACTGCATGATTTTGAATATGCAAATCTACAGTGCCGGCAATGGTTTCCTTTTTGCCAATGAAGTGAAACCCCGGCCCCAGCGTTCGTTGAATCTTCGTTTCGGTTCGAGTGACCGCCGCGCTGGCGGAATCAAGCCATAGCACTCCTTTGCCTTTTCGATCTTCTTCCCCTGGTTCTTTCTCCTGTTTGCCGTTCTTGATAAATATGGCAGGTCCTTTTACCCCAACAAGGCGGCTAAGCACGCGTGTAAAGATTCTCCAACGGTCGCCGGTTTTGGTCAGCGGCAAGACGAATTGCGAGAAAAATGCCATCCACATAAGTAGCAGGATGGGAAATAAACACAACGCATCGAAGAGGATTCGCACCTGGTTGAGTTGAAATCCACCTGCTCGGACGATCTCCCATAAATAGGCGATTACAAGCACAGACAACCAAAAAAAGATAAAAAACCACGGCCTCTTATAGATCGGGGTATCGCCCATAGGTTTGAATTTTATTCCAAAACCTCTCATTGTGCCACTGACCCGGCACGGTAAAATCGGAGATATGTTACACCTTGAATTTCACTGCCACACCATCGCCTCGAAGGATTCGCTGACGCATCCGCGCGATCTCGTGGAAACGTGCCGCCGCAAGGGCATTGACCGCGTCGTCGTCACCGATCACAACACAATCGCGGGCGCGCGGGCGGCTCAGGCTCTGGACCCGGAACTGGTCATCGTTGGGGAGGAGATTCTCACCACGCGCGGGGAAATCCTTGCGGCGTTCGTGATGGAGGAGATTCCGGCGAGGTTGACTCCGCAAGAGACGATTCAGCGGCTCAAAGAGCAAGGCGCGTTCATCAGCGTGTCGCATCCGTTTGATGAATTCCGCGAGGGTGGCTGGGCGGAGGATGATTTACTCGACATTTTGCCATATGTGGATGCGATCGAAATCTACAATTCGCGGTGTATGGTTCCGCGCTTCAACCGCGCGGCAAAGCAGTTTGCAGAGGAGCATAACATTGCTGGCACAGTTGGTTCGGACGCGCATGCGGCGTTCGAGGTGGGGAGAAGCCTCCTACGGTTGGAGCAGTTTGAAGGTCCGGATGGGATGCGGAAGGTCATCCGCAATGCCCAGTTTGAGACGCGTTGGTCGCCTCCGTGGTTTCATCTTGCATCGCGATTTGCCGTTCTCCGAAAGCGATTGAATCCGAGTCTTGACATGCAAAATCAGGCGTGATAATCTTGCGCTCACGTGTCTGGCTTGTGGCGTTACGGCGCCATGATCGGGCATAAAATATTCTTAGCAGGAGATGTTGTACGATGTCAGATAGATTTGTTGGTACGGTCAAGTGGTTCAATGCCACCAAGGGCTACGGCTTTATCGGCCGTGAGAATGGCGAGGATGTGTTCGTTCATTTCAGCGCCATCCAGTCCGATGGCTACCGCAAGTTGGAGGCTGAACAGAAGGTGGAGTTTTCAGTCGAGGACGGTCCGAAAGGTCTGCAAGCCGCCAATGTGGTACCCGTCTCGTAAGACATAGCCTCTGGCTTAAGTTTTGCGAAATGAACAGAGTTGCCGCGAGGTGACTCTGTTTTTATTTTAATAACTGATGTTACGCACCCTCATCCCCAGCCCTTCTCCCGTTGGAGAAGGGAGTCTGTTCCCTCTCTCTTCGGGAGAGGGTTAGGCGTCGCACTGAGCTTGCCGAAGTGGTGAGGGAGAATGAGCGTTTCTTGCAAAACAGCGTAAGGTGAATTAATAACTCACCTTACGCGAGATCGCTTCTGGTCGAGAGATTTTCTTTCGCAGGATTGATTACCGTCTACGAATGCGCGAATAAACGAATTGGGGCGCCGACATTCGTGGATGGCTAACAGCAAAAGCAAAGCTACATCACATGAGAGTTAATAACGAGTTATTCAACGACGGGCGTCAGCGCCGCTTCGTGGTTATTCTCGATATTCATGATCGCAGGAACGAAGAACGCGATGACGGTCATGAGGATGAAAACCGCGCCGCCGAAGATGAACCAGAAACGGATTCCGAATTGGTCGGCGATGGGACCGGAGACGAGCAGGCTGAGCGGCATCATCGCTGTTGCGCCCGCGCCGAGGAGCGAGAAGACCCGTCCTTGTTTATCGGGAGCGACGGTGGATTGCAAAATCGCCATCAGGGGACCGTTGGCAAACACTTGCATAAAGCCTATGATGAAGTTGGCAGTGAGCAGGATGTAGAACCTGTCCGCTGGCACAAGCCCGGTCATGACGCATCCGATACCGATGCCGATCACGCCGCATAACGAGGTGATGATGCGGCGTTTGAATCCGCCCCAGGCGCCGAGCAAAATTCCGCCCGCGATCATGCCGATACCGAACAGCGCTTCGGACCAGCCGAGTTCCTGCGCGCCGCCGTTGAAAATTTTCGTGATCACAAGCGGGAGAAGCGCGGAACTTGGCGTGATTATGAAATTCAGGATCATGGCAAGGATGGTCACGCCGAGCAGTCCGCGCCAGCGCACAACATAGTGGAAACCTTCTCGCAGATCTTCCCAGTACGTGGATCTCTCTTGGAGCGCGCCGCGCGCGGGTTGCGGCACAGGGATAAACAACAACGGCAGGATGGCAAGCATGGCGGTTGTAATATCAATCAGCAAAACGTTTTCGGTGGAAAACGCTTCGAGCAACAACGCGCCCAGCGGAGGCGCGGCAATGCCGACCAAGCCTTGCAGTAATTGATTCGCGCCAGCCAACCGCGCAAGATGTTTATCGGGAACCATCAATGATGTGGACGAGGTCATGGCGGGCGAATGAAACGCTGTGCCAAGCGAGCGGATGAACATCACAACGTAGATATGCCAAATCTGAACTTGACCGGCGGCGAACAGATAAAATAGAAACGCGGTCGCAAGCGCGATGCTCCCGTCTGCCACGATCATGATCAGGCGGCGATTCCAGCGGTCAACCAACGCGCCGATGAACGGCCCGAAAACGATCTGGGGCAACAGCGCCACCAAGGTTGCGGTCGCCAGCACGGTGGCGGAACCGGTCTCTTTCGTCAGCCACCACACGAGCGCGAATTGAACTAACGACGAGCCGAACAACGAAAGCGCCTGCCCGGTCCAGATGGTGAAGAATGGGCGCGCCCAATTTTCGGGGATGGGTTTTGAAGTTGAATCCATGTGTTCCTTTGAAGGTGAGTTGGCTTATGATACCATCACATCCATCTACGAAAATAGTTCAAGAAAAGGTTCACACAACATGATGAATTTTTCATCCCATCGTTCGCCTGTGTATTCGAAAAATGGAATCGTCGCCACGTCGCAGCCTCTTGCCACAGCCGCCGGGCTTGAAATTCTTGCGAAGGGAGGCAACGCGGCGGATGCGGCTGTGGCGGCGGGCGCGGCGCTCAATGTGACCGAGCCAACCTCCACTGGGATTGGCGGCGACATGTTCGCGCTGTATTTTTCTGCGGATACGAAACGAGTCACCGCCCTCAACGGATCGGGACGCGCTCCTTCCGCCCTTACGCTTGATCGGCTAAAGACCGGCGGATTCGCATCTTCGATTCCCCCGTTCCATCCGTATACGGTGACAGTCCCAGGCGCGTGCGCCGGCTGGTGTGATTTGATTCAAAAACACGGTTCGTTTTCGATGGCTGAGATTCTCGCGCCCGCGATTCGACTCGCAAGCGACGGCTTTCCGGTCGCTCCGATTACATCCTATTTTTGGGAACGCGGCGTGGAACGACAATTGAAATCCGCATTGAACGGACACGAGTTAACCATTGACGGGCGCGGACCTCACGCGGGAGAAATCTTCCGCAACCCGGGCTTGGCGAAAACATTTGAAACTGTCGCAAGTGGAGGCAAGTCGGCGTATTATCAAGGTGAAATTGCCGAATCAATCGTCAACGTGTTGAAAGAAGCGGGCGGATGCTTGACGATGGATGATCTCGCGTCGCACACGTCCACGTGGGAGGAGCCGATCTCGGTGGATTATCGCGGTTATCGAGTCTATGAATGTCCGCCCAACGGACAGGGCATCACCGCGTTGATCGCGTTGAATCTTCTTGAAGGGTTTGATCTGGCGTCGCTAGAGTCGCTCTCCGTTGAAAAGATGCACCTGATGATCGAAGCCATGCGGCTTGCCTTCGCGGATTCAAGTTGGTACGTTGCTGACCCAAAATTTTCAAATATCCCCATAAAAGAATTGTTGTCAAAAGAATATGCCGCTAAACGCCGCAAGCTAATCAATACGCAGTCCGCAATACGCAATATCGAACACGGTTTCCCCGTCTCCTCCTCCGACACCGTCTACCTCAGTGTCGTGGATAAATTCGGCAACGCCTGCTCGTTCATCAACAGCAACTACATGGGCTTCGGCACAGGCATCGTCCCCAAAGGTTGGGGCTTCACCCTGCAAAACCGCGGACACAACTTCAGCCTCGATCCAAATCATCCTAACTGTCTTGCCCCGCGCAAACGCCCATATCACACGATCATCCCCGCGATGGTGACGAGACTCAACGCTAAGAACGCAAAGAGCGCGAAGAATTTAGAAAACCTTAGCGACACTTCGATAAAACTCAGTGCAAGCCTTAGCGGGCTTAGCGGTTCAAATAGTGAAGTTGAAGAATCTCTATACGCCTCCTACGGCGTCATGGGTGGATTCATGCAACCGCAAGGACATGTGCAAGTGTTATCCGCGTTGGTAGATGATGAACTGAATCCGCAAGCCGCGTTAGATCGTCCGCGCTTTTGCATTGACGTGGACGAATCAGGCGGGCGTGTTGCGATTGAAGAGGGAATGACGCAGGAAACATTCTCAGGTTTGGAAAAGATGGGGCACCCCGTATATTCCGTTTCGGGCTATGAACGCGCCTTGTTCGGCAGGGGACAGGTGATTCTACGGGATGCCGAATCAGGCGTGTTGTGCGCAGGCAGCGATCCGCGCGCGGATGGGTGCGCGATGGGGGTGGTGTAACCGAGCCTGAGGCGTTGAAGGGTGACTAAAGCACGTCCCAGTTTTCGGGGAGCATGGGCGGTGACCAGTTGGGATCAGGTTTCCAGTTCAGCCATGAGCCGTCGAAGGGATATTTGCGACGCTCGATCTTTTCGAAAATCTCTTGCTTTGCGATTTCAATTTCCAGAACCCATTCCTGGCGTATGATTCCGCTTTCAATCCCTTTCTGGTAATCGTCAATATCTTTCCACGCAAAACTAAAATCGGGGTTGACGGGAATCCACATCGTTTTTCTTATTCCTTCACTACACAATTCTTCATCGTTGTCCAAACGGGATTGCTCTCCGACATGAACTCATCCTCCGCCTTATAAAATCTCATTTCAGGCTGGCGTTCGTGGAATATCTGCCGCTGTTCGGGCGTGTAGCCTTCCAATTGATACGGGAGGAAATTATCGGGATGCAACGCGGAGAGCAAGAGTTTCCCTTCGATCACAGGAGTAGGTTCAGGCGGCGCCTCAAATCGCTTGACATTCTCGATGACGAATCCGTTGTTTTGGCAGAGCGTTGGAGCGCCGAAGATCAATCTTTTTTCTGAAAAGTGGAAATCAGGTTGGAGTGTTTGCGCCTCCCATGCAAAATCTCTTGGATACGATAAGCCGAAAGAGGCTTTGTAATTCCACGCGGCTTGGAGGATGACGATTAACATCACTGCCCGCGCGAGTTTCCCCCCGAATGAAAAATTTTGTTCGAGATGACCAAGCCCGCTGGCGGAGAGGAGGAGGAGGAACGGAAGCATCTGTCGCGCCAGCCTGCCGTAGACGACGAAAGAATGGAGATAGACAGATGGGATTACAAGACAGGCGTAAAGAAAGGCGATACATCCTGCCCAGAGAAGCGAAGAATTATCTCTTCGTTTGACTGCCTGCGCAACTGCAAGAATCGATAACGCGATCCATGCAACGAACAGCCAATGTTCCGCGCGCCAGAAATATTCAAACGGAAGACTCCAGCCCTCTTCGAAACTCCCCTGGCTGACGGTCGTTGAAAAAACGCGATACTCAGCGAGCAGATTGGTTCCTGCAAGCAAGGCAAGGAGGAACAGCAAGATGGCGGGCAGGGCGAATCCAACTGCCGCCAGGGATGCTTTGCGAACCCATTCGCCTGCCATACTGTTGTTTCGAAAAATGTGAATCAACATCCCCAGCCCCGCCAGCGACCAATATCCGTTGTACGTGATGAAGCAGAGAAACGCCGAGGCGCCGCAAAGCAGGGAGGTCTTCGGCGACGGTCTTTCCGTAAGGGCAATGAATACAGCGAGCAAGCCGAAGGTCATGGCGGTGTCGTACGGAACGAGATGCCGCGAGAAATACAGGAGCGACATGCTACATGCGGCAAAGAGCAGCGCGAATAAAGATTCCCGCTCGGTTGCGCCTGCGCGTTGCGCGATTTTGTATATGAGATAAAGATTGAAAACGGAGAATAAACTAAAAAACAAAGCAGGGATAACGAGGCTTTCGCGCGTCAGCTGTTCGAGAAGCGACGGAATGATCCCGAGGATTTTGAACCCCAGGTGTTCGGGAGCGGTAACGAGTTGGGCAAAGGCGGAAGAGAACTTCCCCGCAAGCAGTAAATTGATCAATGTTCGCGAGGTTTCGTAACGCCCCTCGTCTGAAAAATAATATTGACCGCCGCGCAAGACAAGTATCCAACGCAGGACGAGCGAAGCAAATAATATGACTGGGACAGTCCACGGGCGATTCTGCCCAACGGGGCTCGAGGAACTGGGTTTCTGCATCGCCCGTTTAACTTTCCAGCCCCATCCGAATTTCATTCGACGGGATCTCCGCTACGCTTCAACCTGCCAACGACTTTCACGCACGGGCGGGTGAATACATCCTCTTCGTGAGGCGCGTCGGGGAGTTCGCTGGTGAGGTCTTGCCCGGGGAAGTGCAGATTCTCGTGCAGGTCGAGCCGCCATTTGGGGCAATCGGTCACATCGTAGACGATGCCTTGATAGGCAATGAACTTGCGCGCGCCGCGTTCGCCGTTTTGTTTGCGCAGTTCGAAGTCTGGGATGACGCGCTCAGGGATATCCATGCGGCGATTATAAAGGGTCTTTACGAGTTGCCGTGATGAACCGCCAGTTCCGGCGGCAGTTGCACTGCCGCCCGCCAGCAGTGCAACTGCTGGCGTAACAATCACGGCAATTCCCAGAGAGCCATTATAAAGGGTTTTGAATCGGACATCTTCGCTGGTAAAATATCTTTGCACTATCGACTGAGGAGTCATACATGGCAAATCTAATTGGACCAGACGTCAGTTTCTATCAGGATGCCGAGACCACCCCGCAGGGAATTAACTTTGGAAAGATGAAACAATCGGCGGGGTATGTCGTCATTCGCTCCGGACAAAATGTGTGGATCGATTCTGATTTCAGAAATAACTGGACCGGCGCCAAAGCCGTGGGCTTGCCGCGCGGCTCCTATTGGTTTTACGACAGCCGCGCCAACCCAACCGAACAGGCAGACCTGTGGTATTCCGCTTTCGACGGCGACCTCGGCGATCTCCCGTTGTTCGCCGATTTTGAAGAAGCCTACGGCGGCGCCTATACCGGCTGGCGGCATTGGAAAACATTTTTAGAGCGGATTAAGTCGCGCGTTGGCAACCACGAGATTGGCATTTACACCGCATACTATTATTGGGTGAGAAACGCGCCTAACCCCAACACCGACGCCGCCAACCTCGCCTACTTCAAACAATATCCCCTTTGGGTTGCGAACTACGGCGTATCCACGCCGCTTGTGCCAAAACCCTGGGATACCAACGGCTGGACGTTCTGGCAATATACCGACAGCGGCGATGGGGACTTGTATGGTGTGGAAAGTTCGCGCATCGATTTGAATTATTTCAACGGCGATCAAACCGCTTTCAACGCGCGTTTCAAACTCGGTACCCCTCCTCCGCCTCCTCCGGGACCGGTGTGGTACAAGGTCACCGCCTCCGCGCTCAACGTCCGCTCTGGCGCCGGCGTCACGTTTGGAGTCGTCGGGGTGTTGAAGCAGGATGAAGTGGTGAAAGGACTCGCCATCTCCGCAGATGGGGCGTGGGCGAAGATTCGCCGCGACTCGGATAAACTCGAGGGCTGGTCCTCGCGTCAATATCTGATCGTGACGTCTGCCCCTCCACCCCCGCCGCCTCCGCCGGGTGACGAGAAATGGTTCAAGGTTACCGCATCCGCATTGAACATGCGCGAGGGGCCGGGCGCGCAATATCGGTCGCTTGGCTTGGTGTACCGCAACGAAGTAGTGCAACGGCTCGATACCTCAAGCGACGGGAATTGGTATCAGGTCAGGCGCTCGTATGATGGGTTTACCGGTTGGGCGTCGAAAGAATATCTGGAAGCCACCACCGCGCCCCCGCCTGTTTCAGAAGAAAAGTACGATTGGTATCAAGTGACCGCCGCCACGCTTAATGTTCGCGAGGGACCCTCATCGTCGTTTCGAGCGATCGGGTACCTGACCAAGGGCGAAACCGTGAAGTCGTTGGAAACGTCCCCCGGCGGCTGGCAGAAGATCGAAAAAGCAGATGGGTTTACCGGCTGGGCATCGGGGCAGTTCCTGACCAATGTGGGGAAAACCCCCGCCTCAGCGATGCAGAAGTTGTTCAAGGGCGTGTTGTATTACCGCAAGACGCGCTCCGCCCCGAGGCGTTTGGTTTCTCACACACTGGCGCTGGATTTGAAAGGCGCGACGTTCGAATTTCTCGTTACGCCGCCGTTGAGAGCCGCCGAACCGTTCTTGTGCGCTCAAACCACTTCGAAGTTCCTCGAGAAGAACAAATTGCACATCGCCATCAATGCGGATGGTTTCTACTCCCTCGACCCGGCAACCTATCCTCCCGCCACCTATTGCGCGGGTGGCGGCGAGCCGGTCAAACTCGTTGGGCTGGCGGCTTCACGCGGCAAGCAATATTCCGCCAAGGCGCCGGGTCGCCCGATCCTGTACATCAGCAAAAAGAATGCGGTTTCGTTCGATTCATTAACTGGCGCCGCATTCAACGCGATCACCGGCGACCGGTACCTGGTGACGAAAGGCAAAAAGGTTGCCTCGCTGGAATCCATCAGCATGGATCCGCGCACGGCGATCGGCGTCAGCCAGAACGGGCGTTACCTCGTGATCGTGGTGGTGGACGGGCGCGAGTTTAGCGAAGGCGCCACCTTCCCCGAACTGGCAGACCTTCTGCTGGCGCATAGCGTGTACACGGGTGTCGCGCTGGATGGCGGCGGCTCCTCGGCAATGATCGTCAAAGGCGCAGACGGCAAACCGCGCGCGGTGAACAAGTTGATGAACGACAATATCCCCGGCAGCGAGCGGGAAGTGGGCAATCATCTCGGCGCGTTTATCAAATAGAACATCCATGAGAATAAGCATGTCGTTGCGGTGAAGCAATCTCCTCGCAACGACATGGATCATTTCGCCCCTGCGGGTTGCGCGAATCGCAACAACCAGTCGCCGGTTGATTCTTCCGTCACCATGGTTTCTGGGGTAACGACGATGATCCACGACTGACCAAATTGGAGCGGGACTAATTGATTCCCATCCGCATACAAAAAACGAATCGGTCTGCGTTGACCCGACTGCAATTCCTCCTCGCTGAGTTCTGTGCTCCAGCGGATATCATATTTCAATCCGTCGCGGAAGAGAATCGCATCGCCTGTTAAGTTTGCTTCAAGATGAATATCCAAATTTGTGGGGGAGACAACATCATGGCGAGTAAACAGAACGACCACATTCTGGTATTGCAATTGACGACCCGTGAGCCTGTCTACTTCGGGGCGCAAGATGCCTGCGGTGTCCGAGCTTGCCTTGTCCACAAAGCGCCAGTAGCTTTGCGAGAGCGCGTCGTATTCCCAGCCCGATTGATTCAAATACGCGATGAACACATGCAGTTCATCAGCCAGCGCGCCTCCACTGGGCGGCTCACGTGAAAATGTGTTGCTCGTGTAATCAATTTTCACCTTCGGCTCTTTGTAATTTTGCGCTAGTTCGCGCAGGTTGTCTATGTTGTACATGTATCCGCCGCCCTGAATATCATGCGTTACCAGCGCGCACTGCGGAAGTTCCGTCAGCACTTCGGGCGAGGCGAGCGCGTAGATCAAACACGAGTTGGTGAACATGGCGGCGATGTCGGCGTACACAAGCCGCCCCGAACGGATCGGTCCGATCTTGGGTTCGGGGAGAGTCGCAGAGGAGGAAATGTCGCTGGACTGAATCAAGCCGACATCCAGAGAGAGAAGCGTGGATGCGACGTTCACCGCGTCAGACCACCCCGAGGCTGGGTCCACATCGGAATCCTGACTCTCATCCCCGACATTTTTCCGCGCGAACTCCAACTGCGGCGGATTCGCCACCGCGATGTGAACCGTCCCCGCGCCGACGTTGAATCCGTAATAGCCGTTGCTGTCGGTCGTCGTCTGTTGAAGCAGATTCAGATTCGCATCGTAGAGGTTGACGCACACGCCGCCGACGCCGCGCTCCCACGCATCTTGCATGTTGTTTTGATTCGCGTCGAGCCAGATGCGGTTGCCGAGAATGAAATTTGTTTGCGTGAAAATTTCGCGGCGCGTGTCGCACCCGCCAGTGACGGGCGCTTCGGGCGCGGGGAGTTCGCCGTAAAACGTTGCGAGGAAACGCGTCGCGCCTTCGGTGATGTAAATTTCGAACACAAGCGGCGAAAACGACAAGCCCGCCTGCGGCCGCGCGGTGACGGGGAAATGCGAGATCGAAACGAGCAGCGCGGGGAGGTCGAGCAACGATGGGTCTTCAACCTGCAATCCCGTGAGCGGATTTACATCTTGCACAGGTTCGATGGTTTGTGTTGGCGGCGGGGGAGATGTTGGCTCGGGGGTATTCGTTGACGGAGGTTTGGTTGCAATTAAGGGCGTACAACTGACAAGCGCGAGAAAAATCAAAGAAATTAATTTTGCCATATTCCGTGAAGTAGGGGCAACCCGCCAATGCCAAACGTGACCATTGTTAGTATTGGCGTCATGCAATTTATGACACGTGGATTGCCCAGACGGGCCGCCCCTACCGTTACGATTTCTCAAATTCACTCTTCACGCGGTTATACGTTGACTCAAGTTCCTCGGGCAACACGCGCGTCTCCCCAACCGTAGACATAAAATTCGTGTCCCCTTTCCAGCGCGGGACGATGTGGATGTGGACGTGTTCCTTCACCCCCGCGCCCGCCGCCTCGCCGATGTTCGCGCCGACGTTGAATCCCTGCGGGTTGTAGATATTTTTCAAGGCGGTTGTGCAACGCGAAGTCAATTCGATCATTTCGGCGCGCGTGGCTGAATCCAATTCTTCGAGATTCGGCTTGTGGAGGAAGGGGATGACCATCAAGTGTCCGCTGGTGTAGGGATAGCGGTTGAGGATCAC